>VFQO010000085.1_pt1 | contig 121833 bp, 139 predicted proteins | sample 3512331 | NCBI WGS metagenome assembly VFQO01 (sample SAMN10412371, study PRJNA504923) | tailings metagenome | isolation source: Replicate 3 from Balatoc abandoned mine | place: Philippines: Itogon, Benguet | collected 2017-08-28 | reverse complement strand
TGTGTAAGGCATGCCGCCAGCGTTCAATCTGAGCCAGGATCAAACTCTTCAGTTCAATCTCTGTGGTTGGCATTGCTGCCAATGTCCTTGCGGACATCGCTCACTCAAAATACTGACAGGTCAGTTCTTGCGAACTTACCTATATTTCTTTGTGAGCACTTGATTTTTAAAGTATTGCGACGTCGCCTAAGCTTCATCGCCGCACGCCATCAAGCGCCCACACTTATCGGCTGTTAATTTTTAAAGAACCTGCTCGCCGCGCACCCCTCGCAGGGCACTCGCATCGCCGTCGAATCGTCTTGTTCGTCAGCAGCAAAGAAGCGAGATTATGAACTGTTTTCTTCAGCTTGCCAACCGTTTCTTTTCAAATATTTCTGAACAGATCTCGTTGACAACCTTGGGGACATCCCCTCCGTCGCGCTCGCTGAGACAGGCCGTTTAAGCCTTGTTTACAACCTCGTTTCGCGACGGGAGGCGAACTATATCAAAGGCCGCGGAAGTTTGGCAAGCGCTTTTCCAGAAAAGCTTTCATGCCTTCTTTCTGGTCCTCAGTCGCGAACGTGCTATGAAACAGACGGCGCTCATATTGGACCCCTTCTGTCAGGGAAGATTCATAGGCGCGGTTGACCGACTCCTTGATCATCATGACTGAAGGCAACGACATCGAAGCAATAGCCGCCGCCGCTGACAGCGCCTCCTCCAGCAGCTTGTCTGCAGGGACGATGCGAGACACCAAGCCTGCCCGCTCTGCCTCCGCAGCGTCCATCATCCGCGCAGTCAGACACATATCCATGGCTTTCGACTTGGATACCGCCCGTGGTAGCCGTTGAGTGCCGCCTGCTCCCGGCATGATGCCAAGCTTGATTTCCGGCTGACCGAATTTCGCGTTATCCGCAGCGATGATGAAGTCGCACATCATCGCCAGTTCGCAGCCGCCACCCAGCGCGAAACCTGCCACAGCGGCGATCACAGGCTTGCGTACCTGCCGGATTTTTTCCCAGTTGCGCGTGATGTAGTCGCCCTTGAACACATCCATGTAGGTGTAGGAAGCCATTGCGCCGATGTCAGCACCGGCAGCGAATGCCTTCTCGCTTCCTGTGACCACCATGCAGCCGATATTGTCGTCCGCATCGAAGGCCAGCAGCGCATGCCCAAGCTCATTCATCAACTGGTCGTTCAACGCATTCAGCGCCTTTGGCCGGTTCAGCCGAACGATGCCGACTTTGCCTTGCGTCTCCACCAGAATGTTTTCGTAATTCATGCCTTACTCCTTATTGTTGTGAATTCCGGGTGCGCGAATTGTAGCCTGCGCTGCCAGTCCAATTGACCGTCGCGCCTTGACATGGATTCACGACGCCCTATGGTGAATACAGTACGGTGACATCCCGGTTCCCTGCTCTCCAACCCATGCGCCCCGAACTCTCGCAACTCAAGGAAGCCCAGCACACTCTGCGCCAGATGACGCGGTGGCTGCAGACCTGTCCGGCACACGCCGTTCCCGATGCTTATCTGGAGGTGCTGCGCGCCACTGAACACATGTTTGGCCTGGAACAGCAATTAATGGAGCTATTTGCGTTTCCAGTGCGCCAGCTGCATCTCGAGCAGCATGCACGGGTGCTGCAGGGGCTTCATTGTGTTCATGCGCAGGTCATGCGCGGCGCCGCCGATCAGGGCCGGCACGCAGGCAGCAGATTGCTGATCGATTGGCTGCACCTGCACAACGACACGCTGGATGCCGCCTTCGATATCTGGGTCGATTACTGTCTCAGCGGCCTGGCCGATGTTCGCGACTCGTCCAGGCACGAACTGGCTAACGCGCACTGACGGTCAGGGCGGCCGGCAGAAGTACCCACATCTGGCCCTGCTGCTTCATGCGGCCGGCCAGTTCCCCGGCCTCATGGCCGAACCCCCAGAAAAAATCAGCGCGCACCGGGTTGCGAATTGCGCTACCGACATCTTGCGCGAGCATCAGCCGCCGCAATGGCTCGCTGCTGTTCGGCAGGGAGGTCGCCAGAAACACCGGGGCTCCGAGAGGGATGAACTGGGGATCGACTGCGATCGACCGCCGCGGTGTCAGCGGGACGCCGAGCGCGCCCTTCGGGCCCCTCGCCGGATCGCTGATCTTCTCCTCCCGGAAGAACACATAGCCCGGATTGACATTCAACAGCTCGCGCAAGCGCGCGGGGTTCGCCGCCGCCCAAGCTTTGATGCCCTGCATCGACGCCTGCTCTAGCGTCAATTCGCCTCGCTCCACCAGATAACGGCCGATCGAGCGGTAGGGGTGTCCATTCTGATCGGCGTAGGCCACTCGCACCACTTCCTTGCCCTCTTCCAGCTGAACACGGCCGGAGCCCTGCACCTGCAGGAAAAAAGCATCGACCGGGTCATCCACCCACAGCAGTTCCTCACCCGCAAGGCGGTTCTGCTGCTCGAGCTCTGCACGGCTGAAATAAGGAACAACCCGGTTGCCGACAAGTCGACCGCGCAGGCGCATGTTTTTCAGCTCGGGATGAAGGCTGCCAAGGTCAACCGTCACCAGGTCTGCCGGCACGCGGTGCAGCGGTGTCTGGAACGCGCCACCCCGCTGCCGCGATCCGCGCAGCAAGGGCTCGTAATAGCCTGTTACCGTTCCGGACAAACTGCCGTCCTGATTACGCACCTGATGGGGTATGAAGCGCGCCTCGAAAAATCTGCGTACCGCCAGCGGATCGGTGGAATTGACCGACGACGCGCCGGCACATGCGTCGCCCCAGCCAGGTCGGGCGGCCAGCACGCTGCAAGAGGCCAGCAAGGCTGGCCAGGCCTCGCGCAGATCGTCGCTCGCCCATCCCGGCAGGTCGGCATAGCCCACTGCCCGAAAATGGTCGGATGAATTGACGGGCGGCGATGCCTGGACCGGCGACGGGACGGCTGGCGACGGTGCCGGCGCAGAACGCATGGTCGGCGTGTTTGCACGCGGCAGCGGTGCTGCGCAGGCGGCCAGCAGCGATGCGACGGCGATCAGGATAGGGGTTACACTGGCGCGCTGAATCAATCGAGGCACGATGACATGTGGTTGTTAATGCTTGAAGCAGGACTAGCGCTTGGGCTGCTGGTCTTCCTGGTGTGGTGGACGATGTTCTCTGGCCGCAAGGACGACGACTGAGACCGTCGGCCGCAGGTATTGTAGGGGATGCTCAGTGCAGCGTGCGCGGCAGCGACAGCACGAACTCCCCGATCGGCGCCTCAAAGCGCTCGCCATCCTCGGCCACGCAGAAATACGAGCCGCGCATCGACCCCTGAGGGGTCGCCAGCGCCGTACCGCTGGTGTATTCGAATTGCTCGCCCGGCTTGAGCAGGGGCTGGTGGCCGACAACGCCCAGGCCTTTCACTTCCTGCACGTGATTTTTCCCGTCAGTGATTATCCAGTGGCGGGAGATCAGCTGGGCAGGGACCTCCCCTGTATTGCGGATCGTGACCGAATAGGCGAATACATAGCGCGCGCGTTCCGGGTCCGACTGGTCCTCCAGATACTGAGGAGTGACGGTGACGGTCATTTCATAAGCAGCCATCTGCACGCACTTTTCCTGACATTTTGCCAAGCTTGGATTGCACACGAATTCAGCGCCCGCTGCAAGCGGCAGTCAGGCTGCGGCAGGTACAATGCCGGCCTCACTTGAAGGAAGACCTGAATGAGCAGCTATCGCATCGCCCCGAGCATCTTGTCCGCCGACTTTGCCCGCCTCGGCGAGGAAGTCCGCAATGTCGTCTCCGCCGGCGCCGACATTATCCATTTCGATGTGATGGACAACCACTATGTTCCCAATCTGACAATCGGCCCGCTCGTATGCGAAGCGATCCGGCCGCATGTGCAGGTGCCGATCGACGTGCACCTGATGGTCAAACCGGTCGACCGCATCATCCCGGACTTCGCGAAAGCCGGCGCCAACATCATCAGCTTCCATCCGGAGGCCAGCGAGCACATTGACCGTACCCTGCAACTGATCCGCGACCACGGGTGCAAAGCCGGCCTGGTATTCAATCCGGCGACGCCGCTGCACTACCTCGAGCATGTGATGGACAAGCTGGACCTGATCCTCATCATGTCAGTCAACCCGGGCTTCGGCGGCCAGTCCTTCATCCCCGAGGCGCTGAAGAAGATCGCGGCTGTGCGCAAGATGATCGACGCCAGCGGGCGCGACATCATGCTGGAGGTCGATGGCGGCATCAAGATCGAGAACATTGCCGAGGCTGCAAAGGCAGGCGCGGACACCTTCGTCGCGGGCTCGGCCATCTTCGGCAAGCCGGACTACCGCGCCGTCATCGACGCAATGCGCGCGCAACTCGCGAACATATGAACGCGCCGGAGCGCAGCCCGCTGGCCGGCATCCGCGCCGCCATCATCGACCTCGACGGCACGATGGTTCACACCGCGCCCGACTTCCAGGTCGCGATCAACCGCATGCGTGCAGAGCTTGGACTGGCGCCGCTGGATGTCGAGACCATCATCGAATTCGTCGGCAAAGGCTCGGAGAACCTGATGCGCCGCGTGCTCGCCGTTGACTTTGAAACCGGCGACGTCGAGCACCGCTTTGCGCAGGCGATGGAAAGCTACCAGCGCCATTACCTCGACATCAATGGCGACTACAGCAGCGTCTATGACGGCGTCCATGAGGGCCTGGCCGCCATGCAGGCGCACGGAATCCGGCTGGCTTGCGTAACCAACAAGCCGATCGCCTTCGCCCGGCCGCTGCTCGACAAGACCGGCTTGTCGAAGTACTTCGAGCTGGTCTATGGTGGCGACTCGCTGCCGAAGAAAAAGCCTGATCCGCTACCGATGCTGACCGTCTGCAGCAATTTTGCGCTGGAACCTTCGCAGGTTGTTGCCATCGGAGATTCATCCAACGATGCCGAGGCAGCGCGCGCCGCAGGATGCCGAAGTTTGACGGTGCCCTATGGGTACAACCATGGGAAACCGGTGCAGTCGGTCGACACGGATGGTATAGTCGGCACCTTATTAGTCGCAGCACAACTGCTGGCCGCCTGACTGCCTCCATGTTTCTCGTCAATAAACCGAAGCTGATCCCGCTGGGTGCCTTTGAGGCCTGGCTGTGGCGACGCTGGCATGCACTGATCACCCGCTGATCGTCACTGCTGCCGGTCCTGTTACGGGCCGGCCGGATTTATTGGACACCCAGCCGCCGCACGTACAATAGCGGCCCGGAGAGAAACATGACCGAACTCGAATTCAAATCGCTGGCCGCCGAAGGCTACAACCGCATTCCGCTGATCGCCGAAGCCTTCGCCGACCTCGAAACGCCCCTCACCCTCTACCTGAAGCTCGCGCAGACACAGCATCAAGGGAAGAACACCTTCCTGCTGGAATCCGTCGTCGGCGGCGAGCGTTTCGGACGCTATTCCTTCATCGGCCTGCCGGCCAATACGCTGCTGCGCTCGCATGGCAAGCGCACCGAGGTCGTGCGCAATGGCCAAATCGTCGAGACTGCGACCGAAAATCCGCTCGACTTCATCGCCGAATTCCAAAAGCGTTACAAGGTCGCGGTGAGCCCCGGCATGCCGCGTTTCTGCGGCGGCCTTGCCGGCTATTTCGGCTACGACGCCGTGCGCTTCATCGAGCGCCGCCTGGAAAACAGTGCGCCGCCGGACGACCTGCAGCTGCCCGACATCCAGCTGCTGCTGACCGAAGAACTGGCCGTCATCGACAACCTGTCCGGCAAGCTCTACCTGATCGTCTACGCCGACCCGACGCAGCCCGAGGCCTACACCCGAGCGAAGCAGCGGCTGAAGGACTTGCGCGCGATGCTGCACCGTCCGGTCGATGTGCCTGTCACGTCGGCGTCGGTACGCACCGAGTCGATTCGCGACTTCAAGAAAGAGGACTTCCTTGCCGCGGTGCTGAAGGCGAAGGAATACATCATGGCCGGCGACCTGATGCAGGTGCAGGTCGGCCAGCGCATCCGCAAGCCCTACGTCGATTCGCCGCTGTCGCTGTATCGCGCGCTGCGCTCGCTGAATCCGTCGCCTTACCTGTATTTCTACAACTTCGGCGACATGCAGATCGTCGGCAGTTCGCCGGAGATTTTGGTTCGCAACGAAGCCACGCGCGAAGGACAGCGCAAGGTCACGATCCGCCCGCTGGCGGGCACCCGTCCGCGCGGCGCGACGCCGGAGCTCGATGCCAGGCTGGCCACGGAACTGCTGGCCGACCCGAAAGAGATCGCCGAGCACGTGATGCTGATCGACCTCGCGCGCAACGACATCGGCCGCATCGCCGAAATCGGCAGCGTGAAAGTCACCGACAAATTCGTGATCGAAAAGTACTCGCACGTGCAGCACATCGTGTCGAACGTCGAAGGCACGCTGAAGCCCGGGATGACCAACCTCGACGTGCTGCGTGCGACCTTCCCCGCCGGCACGCTGTCCGGCGCGCCGAAGGTGCGCGCGATGGAACTGATCGACGAACTCGAGCCAGTCAAGCGCGGCATCTACGGCGGCGCCTGCGGCTACATGTCGTTTGGCGGCGAGATGGATCTCGCCATCGCGATCCGCACCGGCGTGATCAAGGACGGCATGCTGTACGCGCAGGCGGCGGCTGGCGTCGTGGCCGACTCGGTACCCGAGATGGAATGGCAGGAGACGGAGAATAAAGCGAGGGCTGTCCTGCGGGCAGCGGAACAAGTGCAAGACGGCCTGGACGGGGAGATCTGACATGCTGCTGATGATCGACAACTACGACTCGTTCACCTACAACCTCGTCCAGTATTTCGGCGAGCTGGGCGAGGACGTTCGTACCTATCGCAACGACGAGATCACGCTCGAAGAAATCGAGAAGCTGAATCCGACCCGCATCTGCATCTCGCCCGGCCCGTGCACGCCGCATGAGGCCGGCGTGTCGGTGCCGGTGCTGAAGCATTTCGCCGGCAAGAAGCCGATACTCGGCGTCTGCCTCGGTCACCAGAGCATCGGTGCTGCGTTCGGCGGCAAGGTAATCCGCGCGAAGGAAGTCATGCACGGCAAGACCTCGCCGATACAGCACACCGGCGTCGGCGTGTTCAAGGGGCTGCCCAGCCCGTACACCATCATCCGCTACCACTCGCTGGCGATCGAGCGCGAGAGCCTGCCAGATTGCCTCGAAGTGACCGCGTGGACTGCCGACGGCGAGATCATGGGCGTGCGGCACAAGGAATTCCAGATCGAGGGCGTGCAGTTTCATCCTGAGTCCATCCTGTCCGAGCACGGCCATGCGCTGCTGCAGAACTTCCTGAAGACCTGAGACGGAGACGATGATGACGCTGACGCCGCAACAGGCGCTGCTGCGCTGCATTGAGCACCGCGAGATTTTCCACGATGAAATGCTCGCGCTGTTCCGCCAGATCATGGGCGGCGAAATGTCACCGGTGATGATCGCCGCGCTCACCATGGGCCTGCGCGTGAAGAAGGAAACCGTCGGCGAGATCGCCGCCGCGGCGCAAGTGATGCGCGAGTTCGCGGCCAAGGTCGAGGTCGCCGATGCCGACAACCTGGTCGACATCGTCGGCACCGGCGGCGACGGCGCGCATACCTTCAACATCTCGACCGCGTCGATGTTCGTCGCTGCCGCCGCAGGCGCGCGCGTCGCCAAGCATGGCGGTCGCAGCGTGTCCTCGTCGTCCGGCAGCGCGGACGCGCTCGAGGCGCTCGGCGTGAACATCAACCTGCAGCCGGCCCAGGTCGCGCAGTCGATTGCGGAAACCGGCGTCGGCTTCATGTTCGCGCCGAACCACCATGCAGCAATGAAGCATGCGGCGCCGGTGCGCAAGGAACTCGGCGTGCGCACCATCTTCAACATCCTCGGCCCGCTGACCAATCCGGCCGGCGCGCCGAACATCATGATGGGCGTGTTCCATCCTGACCTCGTCGGCATACAGGCGCGCGTGCTGCAGCGCCTCGGCGCAAAGCATGCTCTCGTGGTCTGGGCGCGCGACAACATGGATGAGGTGTCGCTCGGCGCTGCCACCATGGTCGGCGAACTGGTCAATGGCGAAGTCCGCGAATACGACATCCATCCGGAAGACTTCGGCCTGCAGATGACCTCGTCGCGCCAGCTGAAAGTGGCGAACGCAGCCGAGTCCGTGCAGAAGATCCATGAGGCGCTGGACAACAAGGCGGGCCCGGCGCGCGACATCGTGATCCTGAATGCCGGCACCGCGCTGTACGCCGCCGGCGTCGCATCCGGCATTGACGACGGCATCAGCCGCGCGCGTGAAGCCGTCGCTTCGGGCGCCGCACGCGCGAAACTCGAACAGTTCGCGAAATTCACCCAAGCCTTGGCGAGCGCATAAACACCATGTCCGACATCCTGAACAAGATCCTCGACGTCAAGGCTGACGAAGTCGCCGCAGCAAAGAAATACCAGGACTATGCAAGCCTGCGCCGCGAGGTGGAATCCGACCGGGAAGCACGCACGCAAATCCGTGGGTTCGAAGCCAGCCTTCGCGCAAAGATCGCTGCAGGCAAGGCCGGCGTGATCGCCGAGATAAAGAAAGCCTCACCTTCCAAGGGATTGCTGCGTGCGGATTTTCGGCCGGCCGACATCGCCTCCAGTTATGCAGGCAGCGGCGCGGCCTGCCTGTCGGTGCTCACCGATGTGCAATTCTTCCAGGGATCGCCCGATTATCTGAAGGCTGCGCGCGCTGCCTGTGCGCTGCCCGCGCTGCGCAAGGACTTCATCGTCGATCCGTACCAGGTCTATCAGGCCCGTTCATGGGGGGCCGACTGCATCCTGCTGATCGTGGCCGCGCTCGACCACGGCCTGATGGCCGAACTCGAAGCCTGTGCCCATGAGCTGGGCATGGACGTACTGGTCGAAGTGCACGATGCCGCAGAACTCGATGCAGCACTGAAGCTGAATACGCCGCTGCTGGGCATCAACAATCGCAACCTGCGCACGTTCGAAACGACGCTCGACACCACCATCAAGCTGCTGCCGCGGATCACGCCGGACCGGCTGGTGGTCACCGAATCGGCCATCGCCACGCGTGATGACGTGCAGCGAATGCGCGACCATGACGTACATGCGTTCCTGGTCGGCGAAGCATTCATGCGGGCGGAAGATCCGGGCGCCGAACTCTCCCGTCTGTTTGACTGAGCAGGCTCAGCGCACCGCTATTCGTAACGGATCCAGCCGGGATACCCACTCCGCCCCCAGCGGCAACGGCTCGTCGCAGATCATCGCCGCAAGCAGTTCCGCACACAGCGGCGCGCAAGTAATACCGCGGGCGCCGTGGCCCAGCGTGGCGTACAGGCCTTCGGCCAGCACCCCGACCAGCGGCACCCTGTCCTGCGTCGTTGCGCGCCAGCCCACACGGCCGCTCTGCAAATCCGTCGCATCGCCGGCAAAGTCCGGCAACAGCCGCCGCAGCCGCTCGAAATTCTGCGCATCGTCAGCCAGCCTGGCGGCGGGCTCCTCGTCATCATGCTGCACGGTCGCTCCCAGGGTATGCAAGCCGTCCACCGCCGGCGTGATGTAGCCATCGCGACAAACGATCGTTCGCAAGCCCTTGCGTGCCGGCAGTTGCGAAAGCTGCCCGCGCGCACGGCCCGTCCTCAGTCGCAACGGACCCAGCCCGGCGTCGAACGCGGTCGCCAGCACGACCAGCGGCGCGTCCAGTACCGAGCCGCCGGCGAGCGTCACCCGCCAGCCCTCTTGCAGCCGCTCCAGCCCGTCGACCTGCGCACTGCTCCGCACGGAAATCAGGGAATGGTCGAGCAAAGCTGCCACCAGCGTCGGCGGCGCCACCCAGCCGGCCCGCGGCAAATGGAAACCGGCGTCGGCCGTCGGCGCGCCGCACAGCACGGCCGCCGCCGCGCGGTCCAGCGGCTTCAACCAGTCGTCAGGCAGGCTCCCGGCCTGCGCATCGATCCTGTCGCGCTGCCGCTCGTCGCGCGCGATGCGGAGCACGCCACACCAGTCATGACGGACCGCCGCCGCATGCCGGCCGATCCAGCGCTGCAGCCAGGTGGCACCGGCGGCAGAGAGCTCGGTGATGGGATTGGCCGCACCGCCCGGCTCCGGGCGCACCACGCCCACCGGATTGCCCGATCCGCCGGACGCCGGCTGATCGCGCTCTAATACCGTGACCGGAATTCCGCGCCGTGCCAGCTGGCGCGCGGCGCTGGCACCGGCGACGCCGGCGCCGATGACGATCGCGCTGGCGGGCAGCGCTTCCGCGGAATCGGTGACGCCGGCCGCAGGCCAGCGCGCAGCGAGGCAATCGCGCTTTCCGCCGAAACCCGGACGTTTTTCGACAGAGAATCCCGCCTCGGCCAGCGCGCGCCGTACCGCGCCGGCAACGCACCAGCTGGACAGGCGTGCGTCGGGTGCGGCGCGCGAGGCAAGCTGTCCAAGCACAGCGGGCGACCACATCGCCGGATTGCGGTCTGGTGCAAAGCCATCGAGGTAAAAAGCGTCGAACCGACCCGCGATCTGCGCGAGGGCATGGTCCACATCGCCGAACACCAGCGTCAGCGTCACCCGCTCATCAAGCTCCAGCGCGTGAAAGCCGGGCAGCAACGGCGGCCATTGCGACAGCAGCTTCTCAGCCAGTGGCTGCAGCCTTGCTGCCTGCGCTGCGTCCACGCCGGACAGGCTCAGTTGCAGCGCCGAGCGCAGCCCCTCCGCAGTAAATGGATGCTTTTCTACAGCGACGTACTGCAGCCGCGCGCTGCTTCGGCTGGCCTGCAGGTCGCCCCAGGTGGCAAGGAAGTTCACGCCCAGGCCGAAGCCGGTCTCCAAGAGACGGATGCAGCGCCGCTCGTGCCAGCGCTGAGGGAGGTCGCAGCCGGCGACGAACACTGCGGCGGCCTGCCCCCACGCACCGCTGCGACTGGCGTACACATCGCCGAAATCGGGCGCATAAATGCGGCCGTCTTCATCGCCCTGCCAGTGCGCAGGCTGGATCGCGGGTTGACTCATTTGGAAAGGCTCAGCGGCAGCTGCCCTCGAAGATCAGCATCGAGGTCGGCAGTTCCAGGGTGTCGCTGACGGTGTTGCGCTTGCGATCGATCACCACGCGCCGGTAGGCCTGCTGCGGAGTCAGTCCGTGGCAGGCAAGTTCGGCATCCCCGACCTCGCACGCGAGGCCATCCAGCCGGCCTGCCTCGATGCGGTAGGTGCGCCGCTCGTCGGCCGGTGTCGTGGACTGGGCGCCGCGATGCACGAAACGCGTCTGGCCGGCGCAGTCATACGCCGGTTCAGCTGCCAGAACGACAGCGGGGAGCAGCAGTAAAAGCAGGAATCTCATGGCAGGCATAGTGCGGCAGAAGCGGCATCATACAACGCCGCTGCCGGTCGCTCCGGCAGGCGCGGACAGAGTCTGGCAGACTGCCGGCAACTCATAAAACGAGCGACACAATGAAAAAACTGATCCTGTTCATCCTGCCCCTGATTGCCGGTCCTGCCTTTGCGCAAGGCTGGGTACGTTACGCGGAGACGGACGAGGCCATCCACTACTTCGATAGCCTGCGCACCCGCAAGATGGGCGATACCTCCTTCGTCTGGGACCTGCATGACCTCGGCCAGCCGTCGACCGACGCGCAGGGGAAGACCTTTCGCTCGGTACTGTATGCGACCGAGTTCCAGTGCCGTGCCGGAAAGCACCGCAGGCTGAGCATTGCCCGGCATGCGGAAGCCATGGGCCGGGGAAGCGTGGCATCCGAGGACGTGGGCGCAGGCGACTGGATCGAAACCCGGCCCGAGTCACTGGCGGGACAGCTGTTCAAGCACATCTGCGAGTAGGTCTTCCGGTTCGCCGCGCACAGCGAACCAGTCGTTGAAGCTGGCCGCTTCCTGCTCGGTGAAGTTGCCGGCACGCAGGCTCAGGCCGATCAAGTCCCGCAAATAGTCATAGCGCGACTTTGCCAGTTCGGTGCGCGCGCGCAGCAGCCTGCGCCGCGCATCCAGCACGTGGATCACCGTCACCACGCCCAGTTCGTAACCGCGCTGCTGCGCGCGGACCGTCTGTGCCAGTGCGTCGACCTCGGCGTCAGTCGAGTCGATGCGTGCGCGGTTCGCGACTGCGCTGGCGTACAGCAGCCGGGTCTCGCGCTCCATTTCGCGCCTCGTCGCTTCCAGTTGCTCTTCAGCGATCGACAGGTCGGCGGCCGCCGATGCAGACGCCGCGTTGACGCGCCCGCCTTCATAGATCGGAATCCTCACCTCGACCGCAATCAGGTCCGTGGTGAAATCCCGGCGCGGTGCGCCAGTGAAGTCCTGATTGGTCTGGCTCCGCTGCAGCAGCAGGCTGGCCGTTGGCCAGTGCTCCGCCCGGGCCGCCCGCAGACCGAGACGACCTGCCTCGACCGCGGCCTTTCGTGCGCCAATCAATTCATTGGCTGCGGCGACCTGTTCCGTCCAGTACTGCTCCGTGCCGGGCACGGCAGGGAACTCGCGGCGGGCCAGCGTCTTGAGCTCGCCCGGATCCTGGCCGATCAGCTCACCCAGGCGTACCCGGGCCTCCTCGGCCTTGTTTCGCAAATCGATCTCGCGGGTGGCCAGCTGCTGCGTCCAGGCAATCGCCTCCGCAAGGTCGGTGACCTTGGCCATCTCGCGCTCTCGCATTGCACGAAGGCGCTGTACCTGCCGGTCGGCTGCATCCCTCTCCGCCTGCAAGTGGGCAAGCTCGTCTCTGGCCTGCAGCGACAGCAGGTACTGGTCCGCGAGCCGCGCAAACAACTCGTTGCGCGCCATCGCCTGCTCCCGCTCCGACTGTCGGAGCGTCGCCCGGGCGCCATCCACCCGATAGGCACTGGCCAGGTCGAGCAAGGACTGCCTCGCGGACAGTACGTTGCGCTGACCATTGAAATACGACTCGCCGAATGGATCCTCATAACGGTTGCGGGACGGGGACAGTTGCAGGCTGAGCTGGGGGCGCAGGCGGCTGGCTGCGAGATCTTCCTGCGCGCGGGCCCGCTCTACCGCCAGCGCACGAGCCCGCAATAACGGATTGTCGGTCTGCGCACGGCGGTACAGGCTGAGCAGATCTTCCGCGGCCCGCACATCGAGCATCACCAGACCGCCGATCAGCAGCGCGAGCGTGCACCAGACTGTCCGCGCGCGCATTTCAATCTTCCTTCATCGAACGTACTGCCATGTCCGTCAGCGGCGCGGTCAGGTAATGCCACAGGGTGCGCTCGCCTGTCTTCACCAGCACGTCGGCGGGCATGCCGGCGACGAGCTGCAGCTTCAATTTCTCAAGCTGCTGCCTTCCCTCCGGCGAAATCTCGACCCGAGCCAGATAGTAAGGCTGCTTCATGCCGCCGGCCTCCTCGACCATGCGGTCGGCCGACAACGTGGCCAGCCTTCCCTCGATGGTCGGCATGTCGCGCTGCCTGAACGCGGTAAAGCGCACTTCCGCAGTCTGGCCCACCTGCACCTGATCGACGTCCTGCGGCGACAGCTTCGCCTCCACGATCAGCCGTTCGTTGCCCGGGACGATGTCGAGGATGCGCGCGCCCGGCTTGAGCACCTCGCCCGGTGCATGCGCGGCCAGCCCATGAACTACGCCATCCTGAGGCGCAGTCACCACAGTGCGACTCACCGTATCTTCCAGTCCGCGCACTTTCTCCTGCAATGCGAACAATTCGGCCTGTACCTCGGCCAGTTCCTTGGCGACCTCACGCTGGAAAGTCTGACTGGCCTGCAGGATCTTCACCTCCGTTGCGCTGATCTCCACTTCGGTCGACGCAATGTCGGATGCCAGCGAGCTGCGCTGGCCATCGTTCAGCGCCAGATTGCGTTCCATTTCGCGCACCCGCTGCCGCTCCGCATAGCCTTCGCGTGCGAGTGCTTCGAAATCGGCGCGCTCCTTTTCGAACGAACTAACCAGCCGTTCTCGCATCGATCGCTGCTCATTCAGCCCGACGGCCTTTTCCTTCAGCTGCGCGATCTGCCGCTGATACAAGGTAATCTCGTTCTGCAACGCGCGCTGGCGGACGCGGAAAGTCTGCTCCTGCACGCGCATCGCATCGGCCGCCCGCGGATCCCGCGCGTTCGCCAGCAGCGGCGGCGGAAAGGTCACGCGAGGCGAACCATCGCGCTGGGCGACCAGCCGCGCCTCGCGCGCCAGTGCGACGAACCATTGCCCCTTCACCTGCTCCAGCTGCGCCCGGGCTTGCACGTCCTGCAGCGTCAGCAGCAGGTCGCCCTTCTTCACGGACTGGCCTTCGCGCGCCCGCACTTCCTTCACGATACCGCCCTCGAGATGTTCAACCGCCACCCGGTAATTTTCGAGCACCACCGTCCCCGGGCCGATCGCTGCGCTATCGAGCGGAGCAAGCGCCGACCACAAGCCGAGTCCAATGAACAACGTGAGTACCGCCACAATGCCGAACCAGCGCAAGCGGCGTTCGCCGCGCTCTATTGCCGGATCCAGCGCCCCGGCATGTTCAAAAGAGCGGTTTGCGTACAGCGGGGCCATCTTTTCCGGTGCATTCATGCGACCACCTCCGATGAGGGCGAGACGGGCTTCGCCTGTGCGGCACGTGCCGCCTGATAGCGCTGCTGCAGCGCCGCCGCCACCTCCGCCGGCTTGCCGTGCAATGCGACCTTGCCCTCGACCATCAGCAGTACCGCGTCCATTTGTTCGAGCACCTGGCTGCGATGCGTGACGATCACCACTGTGCTGCCTACGGTACGCATTTCGCGCAATGCCGACTGCAGCGCCGCATTGCCCGCTTCATCAAGGTTGGAATTCGGCTCGTCGAGGATCAGGACGGCCGGATCGCCATACAGGGCGCGGGCCAGGGCCACTCGCTGTCGCTGGCCGGCGGACAAAGTGAAATTCCCCTGCAAACGGGTCTCATAGCCGTCGGGCAGCGCCGCGACCATTTCGTGGATGCCGGCGCGCCGCGCGGCCTGGACGACAGCCTCCGGATCGATGTCACCGAAGCGCGCGATGTTCTCCGCAATCGTGCCATCAAGCAGTTCGACATCTTGCGGCACGTAGCCGATCGCCCTGCCCAGCATGCTGCGCGGATACTGCCCGATCTCAGCCGCATCCAGCCGCAGGCTGCCGGCTGCCGGGGAATACATTGCCAGCAGCGTGCGCAGCAGCGTCGACTTGCCGGCGGCGCTCGGTCCGATCACGCCGAGCTGCGATCCGGCAGGAATGTACAGACTCACGTCCCGAATCACCGGAATTCGCGAACCGGGCGGTGCGACCATGAGTTTTTCGATTCGGTACTCGCCGCGGATCTCGGGCAACGCCATCGATTCCGGAACTGCCGGATGCGCATTCAGCAGTTCAGACAGACGTGCGTAACCGGACCGCGCGCCAACCAGCGTCTTCCAGGTGCCGATGAGCTGGTCAATCGGCGCCAGCGCACGACCAAGCAAAATGGAGCCCGCGATCACCATGCCCGGGGAAATCTCGCGCTGGATCGCAAGATAGGCGCCGAGCCCGAGGATCAGCGATTGCGAAGTCAGCCGATAAGTCTTGGACAGTGCAGCGATCAGGCCGGCGCGTGCACTTGCGCGATGTTGCGCATCAAGCGCACCGGCCCGCTCCTGCAACCAGCGCTCGCGCAGGCGCGGCAGCATGCCCATCGCCGCGATCACCTCGGAATTGCGCAAATGCGACGCCGTCTGCGCATTCGCCGCAATGCCGGCACGGTTTGCCTCCTTCAGCAGCGCATTGGTGGCCAGCTCGGTCCAGACGGTCAGCGCTGCAAGCACGAGGATGGAAAACACTGCCGCCACGCCCATCCACGGATGGAACACGAACATCAGTGCGACATAGACCGGCACCCAGGGCGCGTCCATCAGCGCGAACAGCCCGGGACCGGTGATGAACTGCCTGACCCGATCCAGATCCTCCAGAGGCTGGGTGCTGGCCACGCGGCCGCCCGAGGCCAGCGTGCGCGCGAAGATGGCGTCGTGGATCGCCGGTCCGAGCATCGCGTCGAAGCGCATGCTGGCCACGATCATCACTTGCGCGCGCAACCACTCGATGCCCCCGAACACCACGAACAGGAATACCGTGATGAGCGTCAGCATCAGCAGCGTCGGCACGCTGCCGGTCGACAGCACGCGGTCGTAGATCTGCAGCATGTACAGCGTCGGCACCAGCATCAGCAGGTTCAGGAACATGCTGAACAGTCCTGCCGAAGCGATCGCAGAGCGGCTCGCAGCGATCACTGCGCGCAGTTCGGGCGCAGTACCGGGCGCCGGGGGCGCGTTGAACAGAGTGGCCATGGGAGATTTGGGGGCTGATTGCGGAAGGGGGTGCTCACCCTTCCGTAGGGTAGGCGCGGAAAAAACGATTACTGCAGGCTGGCGTCGGGACCGGGCCCCATCTCCGCGTCCATCCGGGCTGTCGCTTGCTGATGGCTGGCCGCAGCCAGTACTTGCTGCAACTGGCGCACGAGTTGCGCAATGTCGGCTGCGCCCATCGCAATGCGGCATTCGAGGCGGCCGTCGATACCGCCCGAGTGCTGCGAGCCGGCACGCACTGCGTTGGTGACCTCGTCGATCGCCCGCTGATCGACAAAGCCGAAATCAATGAACACCAGGCCCGTACCAGTATGCACAGCGCTGATGTTTGAAAGGATCGCGCGATCGGAGCGCTCGCTGGCACGCAGCCGAAGCGCGAGTTGAACGGACTGGGTCTCGGCTGCGGCGGCGCCATTGGGGGTCGGGGTATTGCCAGACGGGTGCTGGGACATCGAGGCTCTCCTCAGTGGCTGGGCTTTGCCGGAATGAACTATGCCCAAATAGTTTTCAAAATATTAATCATTGATGTAAACGGACAGCAAGTTGCTCGCAGGCATACAAGCGCCTGCGGCCGTAGTAAAAAAACAACGAAATGAAAAAAATTGCGACTCACCGCCCGCAAAAGCTAGCGGACGCTGCAAGCCTGCGCGTGCGGATTGAGGCCTGCGCCGGTCGAACTAGTACATGGCGTACACACTGCCGACTGCAGTTAATACGGACGAATGTGGAGCCGATGCCGAGCGGAAACAAAAAGCGGACGCCGTTCCGGCCTCCGCCACGCGGAGCTTCGGGATATCAGACCGGGCGCCACCTGGAGCGAGTCTCGGTAGGTCGGGTGTCAGCGCCGACGATAGCGGCGATCAGTGCGTGCGGAATTTAATTTTCGGCGCTGCCCGGTTAGTACGCCGCCGGTCCAGGCGGCAGGCCGACAGGGGCGACCTCCCAGGCCTCACGACTTGGCCAGCAATTCAAAATGCTCGACCTTCGGCGGCGCCGAAAAAAATGGCCCCACGATGCCGCGCCATTCGGCGAACGCAGGCGATTCCCGGAAATCCACCGTATGGTTTTCGAGCGTCTCCCAGAAAATCATCAGCAGGTAACGCGCGGGCGACTCGATGCCTTTGTGGATCTGGTAGCCGCGGAAGCCTTTGGCCTGACTGATTACCGTCTGCACGCCATGGAGGATGGCGGCATCGAATTCCTGCTGCTTCCCGGATTGGATTTGAATATCCGCAAGTTCGAGGATCATGGGTTCTCCCAGATTAGAATGCGCGATCATCGCACTGACCACTCGCAAACGTTTCCGATTTTTAAAAGTTGACACTTCAGTTGGCAAAAGCCGAATATTGCGAACACGCAATTGTCTCAGTCATTTGATCGATTAACGGATTTGCAACGCAGTGCGTTCCGACTTCCCATGCGCATCGCCGTCCTCGATAACGACCCTCAACAGCGCGCGCTCATCGTCGAGGTGCTGACAGCGGCCCATCATGAGTGCGTTGCATTCAGTAAAGTCGATCTGCTGGCTGCCGATCTCCGAAGTACGGCAGCCGATGCACTTCTCTACCATTGGCAGCCCGAGTCCGCGGGCTTGAGGCAACTGCGCGAACTTCGGCAGACGAACGCTGCGTTACCGGTGCTGCTGGTGACCGGTCGTGCGCCCGAACGAGAGTTGTCCGAGGCACTTGCGGAAGGCGCCTGTGATTATCTGGTCAAGCCTGTGCGCCGAAGGGAGTTGCCGCTGCGGATACGAATACTCCTGACCCGCGCGAACCCCGAGCAAGCAGATGTCTTTACCTTGGATTTCGGCGCTTATGCATTCGATGTACGCGGCGCCCGGCTCAAGCGCGGCGGAGAACCGGTCGTGCTGACTCAGAAAGAATTTGACCTGGCTCTGCTGTTTTTCCGGCATCTGGGCAAGCCGCTGTCGCGCGCCACGCTGCAGGAAGCGGTGTGGCCACAGGAAACGGAATTCAACTCGCGCACCCTGGACACCCATGTATCGCGAGTACGAAACAAGCTGGGCTTGCGGCCAGAGAACGGATTCCGGCTGGCACCAGTCTACAGTTACGGCTACCGGCTGGAAGAGCTGAGCAGCCCAAAAGCGTAGGCGATTAGCGCCCACAGGTATAATACCCCTCGTCAAATTCCGAGTTTCCACGCATGCAACTGCTCGCTGTCGGGCTCAACCACACCACGGCTCCCGTCTCGCTGCGCGAGAAAGTCGCCTTTCCGGCTGACCAGCTCGGTCAGGCGGTGGCGTCTGCCTGTGCGTGGTTCGGTAATGTCAGCCAGAAAGCGCAGGAAACCGCGATTCTCTCGACCTGCAATCGCACAGAGATCTACGGCGCGAGTGCGAACGATGGCGATATTGAGGCTGCCCTCGATCAGACCGCGCACTTTGTCGCCGAATATCACAAGCTGCCCTTCTCCGAACTGCGTCCCTATCTGTACGCGCTGCCGCAGGATGGGGCGGTGCGCCATGCGTTCCGGGTCGCGTCCGGGCTGGACTCCATGGTGCTGGGCGAGCCGCAGATACTCGGCCAGATGAAAGACGCCGTACGGCAGGCGGAAGCCGCCGGCGGTCTCGGCACCTACCTGCACCAGATGTTCCAGCGCACCTTCGCCGTGGCGAAGGAAGTACGCTCAACGACAGAAATCGGCGCGCACAGCGTGTCGATGGCAGCGGCCGCGGTGCGCCTGTCACAGCGCATTTTCGACAGCCTGGCCGACCAGCATGTGCTGTTCATCGGCGCCGGCGAAATGATCGACCTGTGCATTACCCATTTCGCGGCCCAGCATCCGAAAAGCCTGACCGTGGCCAACCGCACGCTGGAGCGTGCAGAGGCGCTCGCCCATCGTTTCGGCGGGCAGGCCATGCGCCTCGGCGAACTGCCTGAGCAGCTGGCGCATTTCGACGTCGTGATCTCCTGCACCGCGTCGTCGCTGCCCATCATCGGGCTGGGCATGGTCGAGCGCGCGATCAAGGCGCGTCGCCACAAGCCGATTTTCATGGTCGACCTCGCGGTGCCGCGCGACATCGAGTCGGAAATCGGCCGCCTGGACGACGTGTTCCTGTATACCGTCGACGATCTCGGTGCCGCGGTTCAGATCGGCGTCGAAAACCGCCAGTCTGCGGTCGCGCAGGCCGAGGCCATCATTGAAACGCGCGTGCAGTCTTTCATGCATTGGCTGGACAGCCGCGCAGTCGTGCCACTGATCCAGGACTTGCATGAGAGCGGCGAAATGATGCGCCGGGCCGAGCTCGAGCGCGCGCACAAGTTGCTGGCCAGGGGCGAAGACGTGGAAGCGGTACTGGAAGCGCTGTCCAGGGGCCTGACCGCCAAATTCCTGCACGGCCCGCAGCAGGCGCTGCATCATGCGGACGCCGACGAGCGTGCGCGCCTCGCGCAGTTGCTGCCTCAGTTGTTCCGCACCAAGCGCTAGCACGCCACGGCAGTCTCCCTCCACGGCCGGGAACGGCCGCGCCTTTTCCGTTGTCCTCGCAAATTTCCGGATGAAACCCTCACTGCTCGCCAAGCTCGACCAGCTCGCCCACCGGCTTGAAGAAGTCGGCGCGCTGCTGAACCAGGAAAACGCGACCGCCGACATGGAGCAATATCGCAAGCTCACGCGCGAGCATGCAGAACTCGAGCCGTTGATCGGCGCCCATGCGCAGTGGCTGCAGTCGCAAGCGGACATCCGCGCGGCCGAAGAACTGATGGCCGACCCCGAGATGAAGTCGTTCGGACAGGAAGAGCTGGCAGCAGCGCAGGCACGCACGGTCGCGCTTGAACTGGAACTGCAGAAAATGATGCTGCCGCGGGACCCGAACGACGAGCGCAATATTTTCCTGGAAATCCGCGCCGGTACCGGCGGCGATGAATCCGCGCTATTCGCCGGGGACCTGCTGCGCATGTACAGCCGCTATGCAGAGCGCCAGCGCTGGCAGGTGGAAATGGTGTCGGAGTCGCCATCGGAACTGGGCGGCTACAAGGAAGTGATCGTACGCATCGTCGGCCAGGGTGCCTATTCGCGGCTGAAGTTCGAGTCCGGCGGGCACCGCGTGCAGCGGGTGCCGGCGACCGAGGCGCAGGGCCGCATTCATACCTCGGCCTGCACGGTCGCCGTGATGCCCGAAGCCGACGAGATCGAGGATGTGAACATCAACCCGGCCGACCTGCGGATCGATACTTTCCGCGCCTCCGGTGCCGGCGGCCAGCACATCAACAAGACCGACTCCGCGGTGCGGATCACCCACCTGCCTACCGGCATCGTGGTCGAATGCCAGGACGACCGCAGCCAGCACAAAAACAAGGCGCAGGCGATGAAGGTACTGGCGACGCGGATCAAGGACGTGCAGCTGCGCGAGCAGCAGGCAAAAGAGGCGGCGACGCGCAAATCGCTGGTGGGATCCGGCGACCGCAGCGAGCGCATCCGCACCTACAATTTCCCTCAGGGTCGCATGACGGACCACCGGATCAACCTGACGCTGTACAAGCTGGAGGCGATCATGGAAGGCGATCTCGACGAGCTGACGACCGCACTGATGGCCGAGCACCAGGCAGAGCAGCTGGCGGCGCTGGCCGACTGAGCATGAAGAGCCGACAATACAAGCCAATACCAGCCGCCGGATCCCGGCCTGCGCCGGGATGACACCTCGACGGACTGACAGCCATTAACTCGTCATCCCGGCGCAGGCCGGGATCCGGCGACTCTCATCAAGCGCGAAACATGACCCGACTCGGCAAACCCCTCCTTCTCCTCACTGCCGTCGCCAGCCTTGGCCTGCTCGGCGTCGGCCTCTACCTGCAACTCGTGCTGGAGATGCTGCCCTGCCCGCTGTGCGTGCTGCAGCGCTATGCATTCGCAGCGGTCGCGCTGATCTGCGTGATTACGCTGCTGCTGCCGGCCGCGGCCACACGCATCGGCGCCGCACTGGCCTGCATCGCGTCGCTGACCGGTGCCGGCATTGCGATCCGCCACCTGTGGGTGAAGGCGCATCCGACCGTGTCCTGCGGCATCGATCCGCTCGAGACCTCGCTGAATGAATTCTTCATTGCCCGCTGGCTGCCGGCACTGTTCCAGGCCGACGGGCTGTGCACTACCGACTACGATCCCATCCTCGGCCTGTCGATACCGCAATGGGCGCTGGTCTGGTTCACGCTGATGGCGATCGCCACGGCAGCGGTCGCGCTCGGCAAGCGGCAACGCTCATGACCATCGAAGACCTGCTGAAGCAGGCAGGCATTGATGCACTCGATGCTCGCATACTGATCGCGCATGCGCTCGGCTATTCGCGCGTGCAATTGATCACCCGGTCCAAGGACGAGCTGTCCGAGCCGCAGGCGAGCGCCGCACTGGCGCTGCTGGAACGGCGCAGGCAAGGCGAGCCGGTCGCCTACCTGACGGGCGAGCGCGAGTTCTACGGGCTGTCGTTCGAGACCACGCCGGACGTGCTGATCCCGCGACCGGACACGGAACTGCTGGTGGAACTGGCCATCGGCAGGCTGCCGGCCGGCGGCAGCCTACTGGATCTCGGCACAGGTTCCGGCGCGATTGCAGTAGCGATCGCGCATGCGCGCGGCGATGCACGCGTATCAGCGGCGGATGTCAGCGACGCGGCACTCGCCGTCGCTCGGCGCAACGCGCTGCGCCATGCGGCGCAAGTGACCTTCGTGCACAGCGACTGGTATGCGGGTGTAACCGGGGAGTTCGACGTGATCGTTAGCAATCCGCCGTACATCGCCGCCCACGACACGCACCTGTCGGAGGGCGACCTGCGCTTCGAGCCGCGCGTTGCGCTGACCGACGACGGCAACGGGCTGAGCGACCTGGCGGCCATCATTGCCGGCGCGCCGGCGCACCTGCATACCGGCGGCTGGCTGCTGCTCGAGCATGGCTACGACCAGGCAGCGGCGGTAAGCAGCATGCTGGCGGAGGCCGGCTGGCTGCACGTACAAAGCTGGCAAGACCTGGCCGGCATCGAGCGCGTGTCAGGCGCAGTGCGTGCGGCGAACTGAGCCGCTGTCAAGACTGGCGCGGTGCGCCGAATTGCGTATCATCCGACGCTTCGACGATTTTCCCCTCCGCCGATTCAGATGCTGCCTTCGATTGAACAACGCCTCGCCAGCGAACTGGCCGCCCGCACCGAACAAGTGACTGCCGCAATTGCGCTGCTGGACGAGGGCGCGACCGTGCCCTTCATCGCGCGCTACCGCAAGGAAGCGACCGGCGGCCTCGACGACACGCAGTTGCGCCTGCTGGAAGAGCGGCTGCGCTACCTGCGCGAGCTGGAGGCCCGGCGCGAGGCGATCGTGGCGTCGATCGAGGAACAGGGCAAGATGACGCCGGCATTGAAGGCAGCGATCCTGACGGCCGAGGACAAGACCCGGCTGGAAGACCTGTACCTGCCGTATCGCCCGAAGCGCCGCACCAAGGCGCAGATCGCGCTCGAGGCCGGGCTGGAGCCGCTGGCCGATGCCCTGCTCGCCGATCCGCAGCTGAATCCGGACGAGGAGGCGGCCAAGTTCCTCCGCCCCGCATTCACTACCGACAATGGCGACAATCCGGGCGTACCGGATGTGAAGGCCGCGCTCGATGGCGCGCGCCAGATCCTGATGGAGCGCTTTGCCGAAGATGCAGCGCTGCTGCAGGACCTGCGCGCCTACCTGCTCGAACATGGCGTGGTCGACACGAAGGTCATCGACGGCAAGCAGGACGCCGGGGAGAAGTTCGCCGATTATTTCGAGTATTCGGAGCCGCTGGCGCAGATTCCGTCGCACCGCGCACTGGCGATCCTGCGCGGCCGCCGCGAGGAAATGCTGACCGTCACCCTGCGGCTCGACAGCGAAGAAGAAAAGCCGACCTGGGCCGCGCCGCCCAACCCCTGCGAGAGCCGGATTGCGCAGCGCTTCGGCATCTCGCAGCAAAACCGGCCGGCCGACAAATGGCTGATGGACACCGTGCGCTGGACCTGGCGGGTGAAGGTTTTCATGCATCTCGAGACCGAGCTGATGACGAAACTGCGCGAGGACGCGGAAGCCGAGGCAATCCAGGTGTTTGCGCGCAACCTGAAGGACTTGCTGCTGGCGGCACCGGCCGGCCCGCGCGTGACCATCGGCCTCGATCCGGGCCTGCGCACCGGCGTGAAGGTGGCGGTGGTCGACGTGACCGGCAAGGTGGTGGATACCGCCACTATTTATCCGCACCAGCCGCGCAATGACTGGGAAGGCTCGCTGCACCAGCTTGCGGTGCTGGCGAAAAAACACAATGTGTCGCTGATTGCGATCGGCAACGGCACTGCATCGCGCGAGACCGACCGTCTCGCACAGGACCTGATCAAGCGCCAGCCGGAGCTGAAGCTGAACAAGATCGTGGTGTCCGAGGCGGGCGCGTCGGTGTATTCGGCGTCGGAATTCGCGTCGAAGGAATTGCCCGAGCTCGACGTGTCGCTGCGCGGCGCAGTGTCTATCGCGCGCCGCCTGCAGGATCCGCTGGCCGAGCTGGTGAAGATCGACCCGAAATCGATCGGCGTCGGCCAGTACCAGCACGACGTTTCGCAGACGAGGCTGGCACGCGCGCTGGACGCGGTGGTCGAGGACTGCGTGAACGCGGTCGGCGTCGACGTCAACACCGCTTCGGTGCCGCTGCTGGCGCGAGTGTCTGGCCTGAATGGCAGCGTCGCGCAGAGCATCGTCAATTACCGCGACCAGAAAGGCGTGTTCAACTCGCGGGCTGCGCTGCGCGAGGTGCCGCGGCTGGGCGAAAAGACCTTCGAGCAGGCGGCCGGTTTCTTGCGAGTAATGAACAGCAGTAATCCGCTCGACGCATCGGCCGTGCACCCGGAATCCTATCCGCTGGTCGAGAAGATCCTGGCCGACATCCGGCGCGACGTGAAAGGCGTGATCGGCGACAGCGCGCTGCTGAAGTCGCTCGACCCGAAGCGCTATGCGGACGAGCGCTTCGGCGTGCCGACCGTGGCCGACATCCTGAAAGAACTCGACAAACCGGGCCGCGACCCGCGGCCGGCCTTTGTCACAGCCAACTTCAAGGATGGCGTGGAGGATATCGCGGACCTGCGGCCGGACATGATCCTGGAAGGCGTGGTGACCAACGTGGCTGCATTCGGCGCGTTTGTCGACATCGGCGTGCACCAGGACGGCCTGGTGCATATCTCGGCCTTGTCAAACCAGTATGTGAAAGACCCGCACACCGTGGTCAAGGCCGGCCAGGTGGTGAAGGTCAAGGTGCTGGAAGTCGACGCCAAGCGTAAGCGCATCGCACTGACCATGCGCCTGTCGGATGCGGCGCCAGCGGCCGGCGAGCGCCGTGAAGGCCCCTCCCGCGGACAGGCACGCGCACAGGCCCCGCGGCGCGAGCAGGCAGCGGCCAATACCGCGATGGCAGCGGCGTTCGCCAAACTGAAGGGCTGACCGCAGACCGGCAGCGAATTCCCTATAATGACGGCGTTAACCCACCCAGCCAGAGAGGACAAGGATTTATGAGCGACGTGCAAGCCTGGATCAAAGAGACTGTGACCAGCCATCCGGTGGTGCTCTTCATGAAAGGCACCGCGCAGTTTCCGCAGTGCGGCTTTTCCGGCCGAGCGATCGAACTGCTGAAATCGACTGGCGTGGAAAATCTGGTGACCGTGAACGTGCTCGAGGATGACGAAGTCCGTCAGGGCATCAAGGAATTCTCGAACTGGCCGACCATTCCGCAGCTGTACGTGAAGGGCGAGTTCATCGGCGGCGCCGACATCATGAACGAGATGTATGAGTCGGGCGAGCTGCAGACCCTGATCAAGGGCTGATCGCCTTGAAGCGCCTGATCGTCGCCATCACCGGTGCGTCGGGCGCGCTGTACGGCGTGCGGCTGCTTGACCAGCTGCAGCGAACCGACGGCGTCGAGACTCACCTGATGATCTCCGACGCCGCAGCACTCAACCTCCACCACGAGCTCGACCTCAAGCGCAAGGACATCGAGTCACTCGCCGACCACGTGCACAGCGTGCGCGACATCGGCGCCTGCGTGGCGAGCGGATCGTTCCAGTCGGATGGCATGGTGATTGCGCCGTGCTCGATGAAAACCCTCGCCTCAGTCGCCCATGGCATGTGCGACAACCTGATCACGCGCGCCGCCGACGTGGTGCTGAAGGAAAGGCGCCGGCTGGTGCTGATGGTTCGGGAAACCCCGTTCAACCTCGCGCACCTGCGCAACATGACTGCCGTGACCGAAATGGGCGGGATCGTTTTCCCGCCGTTGCCGGCGCTGTACCAGCGGCCGCAGAGCATCGACGAGATGGTGGACCAGACGGTCGGGCGCGTGCTCGATTTGTTCGCGATTGCTCAGAATCTCGCGCCCGAGTGGCGCGGCCTGAAACCGGACGCCTAGCGCTGCCGGAGCCGTGGCCGGTGCCGTGTCAGGTACGGTCGCTGGCGTCCGGGTTCTGTTCCGCTTCCTGCTTGGCGCGCAAGCCATTGACCATGCGCTCCACAGCTTCCCCATAGCCTTTCATCGAGAACTTGCTGGTCCGGAACTGGCCATTGGTCATCGGAAAGGCGAAACCGACCGCAGTCGACTGCTCAAAGGCAGCGTTCAGCTGCTGGGACTCGCTGAACCAGTAAAGCAGCACGTCGCCATTGGCCGTTTCCATCAGGTCGCACACTGCATCGAACGCCAGCGCACCGGCGGCCGTGGTCACCATCAACGGGTAATTGTTGCCCGGCTCGCAGTCAATACCGTTGGCGAAGTAATAGCGGCAGCTGCCCTCTTTGCACAGCATGCCGAACATCGAACTGCCATTCTCGTGTGTCGATGCCTCGCCCATGTCCTCGCTGAACTGGGATGACCAGTCGCCATGCTGCATGCGATCTTGGGCGTGGACATTCACGGCGCATCCGACGGCAAGGCACAACAGGAACAGCAGTCGACGCATCGATTCTCTCCGGAAAATTATTGGCGCACTGTATCACTCTGGCGAACTCAGGCTTCGAAGTCGAGCGACACCTCGCCCAGGCCATCGATTGCAATCAGCACCTGGTCGCCGGCTTTCAGCCACTGGGTTTCTACCAGGCTGCCGAGCATGACGAACTCCCCCGCCTTCAGCCCGGACATCCTGTGCTCGTGTTGTGCGTTCGCCAGCCATGCCAGCGCATTCAGCGGATGGCCCATGACCAGCTCGCCGAGTCCCGAGGCCACTTCCAACCCGTTGATCCAGGTGCGACCGCGAAGTGCCGCAAGGTCCAGGCCACGCCAATCGCTGACCGGATCGCCGAGCACGCAGCCGGCATTGAAAAAGTCGTCGGCAATCAGCGTTGGCACGCCGAGAGAGTGAAAATCCTGATAACGCTCGTCGACCAGCTCAATGGCGGCCATGGCTTCGATGACGGCCTCACCGACCTCGTCGCGGCTGTAGGCGGAAGCGCGAGGCGGCAGGTCACGACCAAGTCGGATCGCGATTTCGCACTCGATGCCAAGGCGGACGAAGCCGTGACTGGGCACTTTGCCGTGGCGGTGCATCACTGTCTGGCTGAAGATGCGGCCCGCACAGGGCTGGTTGATGTTGACGAATGCCTGCATAACCGGCGTCGTGCAGCCGATCTTGTGCCCCACCATCTCACCCATGCCGACGCCCTGGAGCAGTCTGTTCAGTTCGGCCTGGAGCGCATAGCCCTCTGTCACGCCGCCCGGAGCCTGTCCGCCAGGCAGTGGCATGATGGGCGTCAGGGACAGGCGTTGCCGCATCAACTCCCGAGCCGCCTGGTGCATGCTGGATTCCATCGTGTCTCCCTGCTTGTTATTGTTCGACAAACGTTTATCTGCTGAACGAGTCTAACAAAACCGGGCGTGCGCGGCACGCACCAAACATACGCTGCAACGCAACAATCGCGCTTTGCGGTTTCTGATGAATTTTTAATCGGTCTTGCGTGAATTTTTCAAGGGTTGGGCAGGAGCTAAGTCCCGGTTTTTCAAGGGTATAATCCGCCCGCTTCTTTCTAACCCCCATACAGTTTCGGAGACACGCTCATGGGCTCAATCGCCAAACAAGCCGGCTGGATATTGCTGGCGCTGGTCGGTGCTTTCGCACTCGGCACGGTCGCGGTATCACGCGGCGAGACCATCAATGCGCTGTGGATCGTGGTGGCAGCGGTCGCCGTCTACCTGATCGGCTTTCGCTTCTACGCTCGCTTCATTGCCACGCGTGTCATGCAGCTCGACGGCAACCGCGCCACACCGGCAGTGCGCCTGAATGACGGCCTGGATTTCGTGCCGACCAACAAGCACGTGTTGTTCGGCCACCATTTCGCCGCAATCGCCGGCGCGGGTCCGCTGGTCGGGCCGGTGCTGGCCGCTCAGATGGGCTACCTGCCCGGCATGATGTGGCTGCTGGTCGGCGTGTTGCTGGCCGGCGCAGTGCAGGACTTCATGATCCTGTTCGTATCGACCCGCCGCGACGGCCGCTCGCTGGGCGACCTGATCAAGTCCGAACTCGGCCTCGTGCCGGGCGTGATCGCCCTGTTCGGCACTTTCATGATCATGACCATCCTGCTGGCGGTGCTGGCACTGATCGTCGTGAAAGCGCTGGCCGAGAGCCCGTGGGGCACATTCACTGTCGCCGCGACGATCCCGATCGCGATCTTCATGGGCCTGTACAGCCGCTACATCCGCCCGGGACGCATCGGCGAAGTGTCCATCATCGGTTTCGTGCTGCTGATGGCCTCGATCGTGTTCGGTGGCTCGGTGGCTGCAGACCCGTACTGGGGCCCGGCGTTCACCTTCACCGGCACCCAGCTGACCTGGATGCTGCTGGCCTATGGCGTGATCGCCTCAGTGCTGCCGGTCTGGCTGCTGCTCGCCCCGCGCGACTATCTGTCCACCTTCCTGAAAATCGGCGCAATCGTCGCGCTGGCACTGGGTATCTTGATCGTTGCGCCGCAACTGAAGATGCCGGCGGTAACCCAGTTCATCGACGGCACCGGACCGGTCTGGTCGGGTTCGCTGTTCCCGTTCCTGTTCATCACGATCGCCTGCGGTGCCGTGTCCGGCTTCCACGCACTGATCTCGTCCGGCACCACGCCGAAGCTGCTCGAGAACGAGCTGCACGCGCCGTACATTGGTTATGGCGGCATGCTGATGGAGTCGTTTGTCGCCATCATGGCACTGGTGGCCGCATCGATCATCGAGCCGGGCGTCTACTTCGCAATGAACAGCCCGGCTGCGCTGATCGGCACGACACCGGAGTCGGCCGCCGCGGTCATCAGCCAGTGGGGCTTCGTGATCACACCGGAAATGCTGACCGAAACAGCCAAGGATGTCGGCGAGACCACGATCATTTCGCGTGCAGGCGGTGCTCCGACGCTGGCTGTCGGCATGGCTTACATCTTCTCGGAGATGTTCGGTGGCAAGGCGATGATGGCGTTCTGGTACCACTTCGCGATCCTGTTCGAGGCGCTGTTCATCCTGACCGCCGTCGATGCCGGAACGCGCGTTGGCCGCTTCATGCTGCAGGACCTGATCGGCACGCTGGTGCCGCCCTTCCGCAAGCTCCCGGGTGTGGCATCGAGCATCATCGCCACCCTGCTGTGTGTCGGCGCCTGGGGTTACTTCCTGTATCAGGGCGTGGTCGATCCGCTGGGTGGCATTAACACCCTGTGGCCCCTGTTCGGTATCTCGAACCAGATGCTCGCTGCCGTTGCGCTGCTGCTGGCCACCGTCGTGCTGTTCAAGATGAAGCGCGAGAAGTTCGCGTGGGTCACGATGGTGCCGGTGACCTGGCTGCTGATCTGCACGCTGACCGCCGGCTACCAGAAGCTGTTCCACGAAAACCCGCGCATCGGCTTCCTGTCGCATGCACAGAAGTTCGAGCAGGCACTTGCGAATGGCGAGCTGCTGGCGCCGGCCAAGTCGGCCGCGCAGATGAAGCAGATCATCATGAACGACTACATCGATGCCGCGCTGGCCGCGCTGTTCATCTCGGTGCTGCTGTCGATCCTGTTCTTCAGCATCCGCTCCTGCCTGCAGGCGCTACGCGCGGACAAGCCCACGACCAAGGAGGCGGAATCCGTGCCATTGGGTACCGCTTCAGCCTGACCACCGGAAGGAGATCGGCATGTTCGGCGAATTGGGAAAACTGGGTGCCTACCTCGGCCAGACGGCCAGGCTGATGGTCGGCCTGCCGGACTACGACAATTACCTAAACCACATGCAGAAGAACCACCCGGACCAGCCGGTGATGAGCTACGAGGAATTCTTCCGTGAACGCCAGGATGCGCGATACGGAGGAAATGGCCGCATCGCCAAGTGCTGCTGAAGCGGCATAGCCCGTTTTGACTTCGACGCCCGATCTTTCGATCGGGCGTTTTTTTTCAGCCGCCCATCCAACCACCGTTTCTTGTTACAACCGGACTCATCCGCCGTGTGCATGAGCCGGCCGCCGGTCTCTCACTGCGCGAACGGATCCAGCCCGAGGAAAGGCTGCAAGGGCGTTGAAGAGCCGGCCGCGCCGACGGCCGGCAGGCAGCGCATGCTGTCGCTTGCCTGGCCGCTGTTGCCGCTGGCAAGCAACTGGCGGGAGTCACCCGGATGGCCATCAGTGATGCAAAGCGCCGGATGGTCAAATGGCGCCCGCTCGTAACGAACCCGTTCGTCGGTCAATGCCAGCATGAAGGCGACCACGTCCTGCTTGTCCTGGGGCGTCAGCGACAACGGAGCAAGCCGCACGTTCTCATCCCGGAAGTCGCCTCCCCGCGCGTAAAAGTCCATCACCTGCATCAGTGTGGCCTTGCCGCCATTGTGGAAGTACGGCCCGGTCAGCTCGATGTTGCGCAGGCCCGGCGTCTTGAACGCGCCCAGCACGGCGACGCGCGCATCCGCCGGCACGGGCACGCCGCTGAAGTCACTGCCGAGCAGTGCCGTCCTGCCTTGCTGCTGCATCAGCGTCTCGGACAATGGCAGGCCGAACGGATCATTGCCGCCGACGCCGGGATCCTCATTCGTTGGCCGCACCCCGATGTTGTAGAAGCCGGTGTCATACATTGCTGCCCCGCCGTCGGCCATGCGCATGCTGCCGATCCGGCGCGCACCGGCGATGGAGAACGACGCATTGCTGAACTCCGGCCCGCCGTGGCAGAACGCGCAGCGTGCATTGAACACCTGCATTCCGCGCAGCTGCTGGTCATTAAGTGCAGCAGTCTGGCCCGACATGTAACGATCGAACGGCGTGTGATCCGAGACCAGTGTGGCCTGATAGATCTGGAGTGCGACGCCGAAGAAGAGTGAAAAATTGGCCTCCATCTGGTTCAGGTCGAGCCGAAGCGAACGACGTCCGGGGATAGCCGTCGGCTGCAGGTCCATCGAGCGTGCCTTCATTGCATCCTGCTGCGTGAAGCCGATCAGACCGGGCGAATTCCAGAACTCCGGCCGGAATGCCCGCCTCACCAGCGACTCATAGGGTGGCTTATCGACGGCATAGCGCCCGAGCACACTGTCGCTCGGCGAGATCTGCTGGCCGGCAAGTATCTTCTGGCGCAGCAGCTTGCGGCCAAGCTCTGCAAAACTGCGATGCCGACAACTCATTTCAAACTCGCTCAGCGGTGGCCCCGATGCCTGTGATGCCAGCGACGAGGAAGGCAAGCCCAGCCTGACCGGTTGCATGATGCCGGCTTCAGTCTTCCAGATGACGGCTTCCGGGTTGCGCCATCCAAACGGGTCGATCCCGTTGAATACATCGCTGGCACGCCCGTCCCAGAAATTACGCACATAGAACACCGCGTTGATGACCGATGGCGTATTGCGCGGCGCGACTCGCCGGGTATTGACGATGCCGGACGCCGACTGGCCATGAAACACCGGATCGCTGACCGACGTGCAATTGTCCGGCTGGCCGGCGCGGCCCAGTCCATTGAAGTCGCTAAGGAATACGCCCTGCGAAGCGATCACGTCATTCGCATCTCCCGCCCCGGTCACCAGCAGCGGAAAGTCGGCAGCCGACAGCGTGTAGTTCGTCCCCTGTCTCGCCGACAGCTTGCCGACGTCGAATTGCGTATCGGGTGGATTGATCAACAGGCCCGGGCCGATCTGGTTCTTCACCCGATTGTCTGCGCCGGCATGGAAATGACAGGACGCACACGCGGTCTTGTTGTCACTGCCGACCCGCACGTCCCAGAACAGCGCCTTGCCCAGTTCCAGTGCCGCCCTCTTGTCCTGAACCAGCGCCGCCAGCATGTCCTCCGGCGGCCCCGGCACGCGCACTTGCTTCAGCGACTGGGGTGACGTCTGGGCCCCCGTCGGATGATGAGGCCACATCACAAAACCTGCGGCCGCCGACAGCACGATGAAAAGCATCCCCGCGCGCCTCGCCGACTCTCGCCCTCCTGTTTCTCGCCTTGCCACACGCTTTGGCAACCAGCTGACGCACCAACCCAGTGTCTTCATGACGCCCTCTCTTCGTGATCAAACTTCGTTCATTGATGTTCTCGAAGAGTAGGTTCCATTTTTTTGAATTGTCTTAATCGCGCGTTTCGCACACGAGCACGCAGCACAAATGCGATGTGCTCTACAGCTTGAGCAAGGCATGAGCGAGAACCACCGACGCTGCTTGCAGCCCAATTCGCATGGCCCGGTCGCGGGCGGCCGGGCTGACGAAGCCCGGAAAATTTTTCAGGAGACAGCCATGCCAAGAGGAAGCAAGCAGTCGTATACCGACAAGCAGAAGCGCCAGGCAAAGCACATCGAGGAGAGCTATGAACAGCGCGGCGTGCCCGAACAGGAAGCAAAACGACGCGCGTGGGCCACAGAGAACAAGGTGACGGGTGGCGGCATGAAAGGCAACAAGACCCGGCACTAAGGGCGATCCAGACACCCACTTTTCAAAAGGAAGCACACATGCGGACTCGCATTCGTCCTCGCGCCGCACTCGGGGTGATGGCTGCCTTGGGCATCATGGCCGCCGTTGTCGGGCTGAAATCGCGGCAGGCAGACAGGCAATTCCCGCCAGAGGGGAAGTTCGTCACGGTCGACGGCATTCGGCTTCATTACGTCGAGCGGGGTACAGGCGAGCCACTGCTCCTGCTTCACGGGAATGGCGCGACGTCTCGGGAACTTGAGCTCAGTGGCCTGATAGACCAGCTGGCCGACCGGTATCGCGTGATCGCATTCGACCGCCCCGGCTACGGTCACAGCCAGTATTTCGAGCAGAGCAGCGATCCTGAAACGCAGGCCACCCTGTTCTCAAAGGCGCTGCGGCAACTGGGCGTGCAGTCGGCCGTGGTTGCCGGTCACTCCTGGGGCACCCTGGTGGCGACGGCTCTCGCGCTATCGCACCCGCAGCAGGTACGGCGGCTGATTCTGATATCCGGCTATTACTTTCCCCTGCCGCGTATTGATGCGCTGATGATGCTGCCGTCGGCATTGCCATGGATAGGGGGACTGTTACGCCACACAGTGTCGCCCCTGCTCGGCAGACTTGCATGGCCACTCATGCTGAGAAAACTGTTCAGCCCCGCACCGATCAGCACACGCTTCAGAGACGGCTATCCGGCATGGCTGACGCTGCGACCGATACAGCTGCGGACGTCGGCTCGTGAAGCCGTACGCATGGCGGAGGCTGCAGCGAGCCTGTCTCCGCGGTACGGGCAACTGGCGATGCCCGTCACGATCATCACGGGCACAGGGGACTTGCAGGTTCTCCCGCGCCAGCACGCGCATCGCCTGCACGATGCCGTTCCCCACAGCGACCTCGTGCTCATACCCAATGCGGGTCACATGGCTCATCACACAGCGACATCGCAGGTCTCAGCTGCGATGTCGCTTGAACACGAGACGGTCACAGTACCAATCCTTGCCGGCCAGTCAGGCACGGATAAGGGGCAAATCACTAAGGAAGCATCGAGGCAATCCGAGGTGCTGAAGCCAGCGCCCCCCGCGGGGGTGGCGCCGCCAGCATGAACAGCGTCCTTACTTGCCGTGAGAACGCCTTCTCTGCACAAGGGACACTTTCTTGCCTTCCTGCCCCAGCCGAATTTCGGGAACGGCTGCACGCGGACTAGCTCCAAAGTGAGTCTCTTTCATAAAAGGAATCGCCATGACTGCGAAGAAGCAAAGTAACAATGCGATCGATCTGCTGATCAATGATCACACACTGGTTCGTCAACTCTTCAAGCAGTACGAGAAAATCCATGAAAGTGCGAGCTCCGATGAAAAACAGGAACTTGCGGAGCAGATCTGCAATGAATTTTTACTGCATGCCGACATAGAGGAACAGTTTTTCTATCCGGCGGCGCGCGAAGCGCTCGAGAAGGGAGACCTAATCGATGAGGCAGAGGTCGAGCACGCAAGTGCACGGGATCTGGTAGCGCAACTGCAGGCTATGCAGCCTGACGATCCGATGTACGACGCCAAAGTACGCGTACTGGGCGAATACATTGAACATCACGTAGAAGAAGAAGAGAAAGAGATGTTCCCGAAGGTGAAGAAAACGAAGATCGATCTGGAGGGCATGGCAGAGGAAATGATGCAGGCAAAGGAGACAGCCAAGCCGGGTTTCCTGACTGGCAGTGACAAAGGCAAGGGCAAAGGACACGGCCGATCGACGCGTGCCTGACCGGCGGAGCAGTATCTGAAACAGTCGGGTATGTGATGCTGCACGCAGCAGAGAGGACAACTACCGGACAAGGCAGCGGCGCTGAACTTAGCTGAGCTGGCAGCAATCCCACGCAGGCAAAAAACAGGGCTAGCACAATCAAGCGCTAGCCCTTTGTCTGTTGGCGCGGACTGCACGCCCCTGATTGTCTGGCGGTTATCCTTCGGCAATCATGGGCTGGCTGCGGAGTCCTCGCAACGTCACCCACCCTGTCGCGTTATACCGAAGTAGAGGCCGAAGTGATACCGGACCGGAGTCAAGCAAGCCCTTCCCTCCTCCTTCCTCCTGCACAGGAAGATTCGCCCTGTACGGGCTAAAATGCTTTACTGATCTCTTGAATATGTCGGAAGTCTGTTCCGCAACAGCCTCCAACAACATGCAGGTGCGGCAAGAGGTGTGCCACCTTCCGGCACTGCTCCGCCAACTCGGCAGGGTTTCCCGAGTCCAGATCCTCCGCCTCGTCAAGCTCGGCGTGACTCTTTGCAGAGGCATTCGCTCGTATGCCTCTCAGCCGCGAGAGCCAAGTCGCTCCGGAAGGAAGGCTTGTAAGGAAGTGGGTAGGGTGCGCGCAGTTGATCATGTAGTACTGCGGATACTGTCCAGTCTCCGCATCGACCCGCAAGACGGCTTCGACCAGCGATTGACCGCTCGGCAGCTTGCCATCGATTTCCAGTGTGAAGGAAATCACGACAGGCATGCCCGTGGCTTTCTCAGCGTGAGTCAGACCAGAGGCTTCTTCGATGGTGTTCATCGTGAAAGCGGTCACCATGTCCGCTCCAGCCTCCGAAAATGCAGCAATCTGCTCCTGATGGTAGCTCTGAGCCTCGTCGGTCGACATCAGGCGCTCGGGTCGGTAGCCATCTCCGCGAGGGCCAATTGCACCGCTGATAACCATGGGATTATCCGGCTTCTCGTAGCGCTCCCGAAGGGCGATCAGCATCTTGACTGCCCGACGATTCAGTTCCATCAGTCGCGCAGGGTCGTATCCCAACTTTATGCCCCAGTCACGGTTCGCGCGCCAAGTCGGCGTATCGAGAATTAGCCCGGTCTGCCGTGCGCTTGCCAGTTGTATGTAGCCCTCGAAATAGCTGGCGAATACTTAATCTCCGTTGGGCCGGTCAAGGAGGAGGAAGGCGGCGAATTCCGGAAGCTCTATCCCTTGCTGGAAGATCAAAGTTGTCTCAAGCCCTCCATCGGTCAGGAACGGCTTTGGCGCATTCAGTTGCGGTAGGGTTTCGCGATACTTGGCCATGAACGCTCCTCTGCAGGCTTGCCCGAAGACGTCTCGAAGCTTTTGACGCTATTCCCTATTTTTCAGCGTGGCTTGTGCCATCTCAAAAGACTTGGCTGGCTGCGTGATGGAAGCTCCGCCAGGGAAAGGATGGATTGAGCACAGTTTGTGAGAGGCGCTGAACTATCTGGGGTGACGGCACCGCTTCAATCAAGACTTGCCGACACGCTTGCGCCACAGGTTCTTGGCCTTCATTGCAAGGGTAGGGGTTGTATGTATGAGCATGAGATGCCGAAGTCCGACGCCAGACCGCGTGTGGTACCAGGGTGGTACCGCAGGTGGTACTTGGAGGACAGCGTTTCGGAGGGAAATGCGTGGAGCGTCAACTACTTACGCTTTGTGCGAATGGTGCCGGCTGCAGGACTCGAACCCGCCACCCCATGATTACAAATCAAGTGCTCTACCTGATGAGCTAAGCCGGCAACGGCACGAATTATACGTTATTTGATTCTCGTCAGACGAGGGCGACCGCCAGGTTTCGGTGGCGGTTCGTTGTCCTCGTCCGAGCGTGCGCCCTGATCGCTTGCAGCCGAAACAGGTGCAGAAGCTCCCGAATCATCGGCCGCTTCAGGCTTCGCACCCTTCTTTCGCAATTGAAGCGAGGCCGCCCGCTCCGAGGACGGCGATTGATCATCGCGCCGAACCTCGAACGCCATGCCCTGACCGTTCTCACGCGCATAGATCGCGCTGACGTTGTCGACCGGGATCTCCAACTCACGCGCAATACCGCCGAACCGCGCCTTGAAGCTGATCAGATCATTGTCCATCTTCAAGTTACCGGTGGCCTCGAAGCTGATGTTCAGGACGATTTCGCCATTCTTAACGAACTCCATCGGCACTCGCGTGCGCGCATCCACGGTAACCACGATGTACGGGGTGTAGCCGTTGTCGGTACACCACTCGTAGAGTGCGCGCAGCAGGTAGGGCTTGGTCGACGTGTCGTTCATGGAAAAAGCCTGCTCAGCGGCGCATCACCTTCTCGGAAGGGGTGAGCGCTTCGATATAGGCCGGACGCGAGAAGATGCGTTCAGCATACTTCATCAGAGGCGCAGCGGTCTTCGAGAGTTCGATGCCGTAATGATCAAGGCGCCACAGCAGCGGCGCAATCGCGACGTCGAGCATCGAGAACTCGTCGCCCAGCATGTACTTGTTCTTCAGGAACAGCGGCGCCAGCGTGGTCAGTCGATCCCGGATCTCGGCCCGCGCCTTTTCATGCGCTTTTTCGGCGGTACGCGATTTTTCGTTCTCGAGCGTATGGACGTGGATGAACAGTTCTTTTTCGAAGTTAAACAGCATCAGGCGTGCACGTGCGCGCATAAGCGGATCGGCCGGCATCAGTTGCGGATGCGGGAAGCGCTCGTCGATGTATTCATTGATGATGTTCGACTCATACAGGACCAGTTCGCGCTCGACCAGGATGGGTACCTGACCGTAGGGGTTCATAGTGGAGATGTCTTCCGGCTTGTTGAACAGGTCCACATCGCGAATCTCGAAATCCATGCCCTTCTCGAAAAGGACAAGGCGGCAACGCTGGGAGAACGGGCAAGTCGTGCCCGAGTAGAGAACCATCATGTTTACAGTCCCTTGAAACAAAGAGGGTGAGACGGCGACCGCCTCACCCTGCATACGAATATCTGTGCGTTCCACCGTTCATCCGGACCTGCGGTCCGGCCTCCGGGCCGAACGAACAGCACCTGCTTATTTGACTTCTTTCCAGTACGACGCATTCAGGCGCCAGGTCAGCAAGACCAGCAGCGCCAGGAACAGCAGCACCCAGACGCCGATCTGCTGGCGCTTGGACTTCACCGGTTCGGCCATCCACTCCATGAAGCCGACGAGGTCGGCGATCTCGGCGTCATAGTCCTGTGCGCTCAGCTTGCCCGGAGTGACCTGCTCGAATCCGGCGAAACTGTGCAACGTCTTGCCCGGGTCGTGCGGATCCTTTTCCTCAACAAACTTCGCCTTGCGCACGCCCTGCAGTTCCCACAGCACGTGCGGCATGCCCACGCCCGGATACACCAAGTTATTCCAGCCGGTAGGACGGGAATCATCCTTGTAGTAGGTACGCAGGTAGGTGTACACATAGTCTGCGCCTGTACCCGCGCCGGAGGCCTTCGCTCGCACGATCACCGACAGATCCGGAGGAACGCCACCGAACCACGCCTTGGCGTCTTTGTCCGCCATGCTCGTCTTCATCAGGTCGCCGACCTTGTCGGACGTGAACAGCAGATTTTCGCGGATCTGGTCATCGGACAAGCCGATTTTGCGCAAACTGTTGTAACGAACCAGCGATGCGGAATGGCAGTTCAGGCAGTAATTGACGAACAGACGGGCGCCGTTTTGCAGCGCGGACAGGTCCGAACTGCGATCTGGCGCGCGGTCCAGCGGAAAGCCGCCCTCGGAAGCCAGCGCCAGTGCGGGCACCAGCGCGATGGCCGCCAGCAGTTTTTTCAAAAGATTCATTGTTATTTTCCTTTGCGACTCAGTGCGGCTGGAAGGTCACGCGGTTCGGGACCGGCTTGAACTTGCCCATGGTGCTCCACCATGGCATCAGCATGAAGAAGCCAAAGTAGATGAACGTGCAGATCTGCGCGACCAGCGTCCGTCCGGGCGTCGGCGCCTGAACGCCGAGGTAACCGAGCACGAGGAAAGCGATGCCGAACACCACATAGACCCACTTGTGCCAGTCCGGACGATAGCGAATCGACTTCACCGGCGAATGATCGATCCACGGCAGCGCAGCCAGGATCAGCACCGAGACGCCCATCAGCACCACGCCCCAGAACTTTGCGTCGAACACCAGCATCAGCACGGCCGCGCCGACAGCACCGGCCATCACGGCGTTCTTGACGGTGCGCGACAGGCGGGTCTTCAACACGATCAGCAGTGCGTACGCCAGTACACCAACGATCAGTGCGTACATGAACTGCGACGTCGTCGCGCGAAGGATCGAGTAGAACGGCGTGAAATACCAGACCGGCGCAATGTGCGGCGGCGTCTTCAGCGGATCGGCCGGCAGGAAGTTGTTGTACTCCAGGAAGTAACCGCCGAACTCCGGCGCGAAGAAAATCACCGCGCTGAAGATGAACAGGAAGCAGGAAACGCCGAAGATGTCCTTGGTCGTGTAATACGGATGCGACGGAATCGCGTCCACGCCATGGCCGTCCGGGCCCAGGTTTTCCTTGACTTCGATGCCATCCGGATTGTTCGAACCGACTTCATGCAGCGCGATCAGGTGGGCAACCACGAGGCCGAGCAACACCAGCGGGATAGCGATCACGTGGAACGCGAAGAAGCGGTTCAGGGTGGCATCGGACACCACGTAGTCACCGCGGATCCACAGCGAGAGATCCGGTCCGATGAACGGAATCGCGCCAAACAGGTTCACGATCACCTGCGCGCCCCAGTAGGACATCTGGCCCCACGGAAGCAGGTAGCCGAAGAAGGCCTCGGCCATCAGGCACAGGAAGATGCCGACGCCAAACAGCCAGATCAGCTCGCGCGGCTTGCGGTACGAGCCGTACAGCAGGCCACGCGTCATGTGCAGGTAGACCACGATGAAAAACGCGGAGGCGCCGGTCGAGTGCATGTAGCGGACCAGCCAGCCCCAGGGCACTTCGCGCATGATGTACTCGACCGATGCGAATGCGAGGTTCGCGTCCGGCTTGTAATTCATCACAAGGAAGATGCCGGTGACGATCTGGATTACCAGCACCAGCGCTGCCAGCGAGCCGAACAGGTAGAACACATTGAAGTTCTTGGGCGCGTAGTACTTGCCCCACTGGTCGTTCCAGAGTTTGGTGAGCGGGAAGCGGGAGTCAACCCAGGCCAGCGCCTTTTGCGCAGCCGGCGCATCGGCCGGCAGTTTTTTCTCAACGAATGCCATGATCAAGCCTCGCCTTTCTCGTCTTTGCCAATCACGATGCGGGTATCGCTCAGGTACATGTGGCGCGGCACTTCAAGGTTGTCCGGCGCCGGCACATTCTTGAACACGCGGCCAGCGAGATCGAAGGTCGAGCCATGGCACGGGCACAGGAAACCACCCTGCCAGCTGTCCGGCAGCGAAGGCTGGGCCCCCGGCTGGAACTTGGTGCTTGGCGAGCAGCCCAGGTGCGAGCAAATACCGACAGCGATCAGCACCTCCGGCTTGATCGAGCGGTGCTGGTTGCGCGCATATTCCGGGGTCAGTTCAGCGGGGTTGCGCTCGGACTTGGGATCGGCGAGCAACGCCTCGGTCTTGCTCAGCGAAGCAACCATGTCCGGCGTGCGACGGATCACCCACACCGGCTTGCCGCGCCACTCGACCGTCTTCATTTCGCCTTCCTTCAGGTCGGCAATATCAACTTCAACCGGCGCCCCGGCGGCCTTCGCGCGCTCGGAAGGCTCAAAAGTTGAAACAAAGGCACCGGCGCCTGCCAGCCCAGCCACACCACCCGCCGCACAGGTCGCAACCAGCAGGCCGCGCCGACCCGAGTCGACCTGATTTTCGTCACTCATGACAACCCCAATCAATGAAAGTGCAATTTTTTCGGAACTTCCAGCAACCTTACATTATATCGGAGGCGTGAATCGATGGTAAGACACCATCGCACCGTGAATAACAAATTGACATCTATGCCCCACGAAAGGGCATGGAAAGGAGGGTCATCGAGTCGCCGGTCCGCCCGCGCAGCGTGCTCACCCTACCAGCGCATCTGCGGATACTCAATCGGAAGCAGCCCTCGGCGCTGGGCCTCGAGGATCGCCTCGGTGCGGGAATGTACCGACAGCTTGGCGTAAATATGCTTGATGTGGGTCTGGACAGTTCCAATGGACAAACCGAGCGCTTGCGCCACCTTGGCATAGGTGCCGCCACGGGCGATCAGTTCGAGGATCGCTGACTCCCTGCGCGTGAGCAATGAGGCTTCCGCATTCCGGTCGGCCTGCGCATCCAGCGCATGCTGCCGCATCCGCGCCAGCACCTTGCGTGCAATAACCGGACTGATCGGCGAGCCGCCGGCCCGCATCTCAACGATCGACTGGAGGATGTTCATGTGCCCCGACTCCTTGAGCACATACCCGGACGCGCCGGCCTCGATACACGCAAGGATTTGCTCTTCCTCGCTCGACAGCGTGATCACCATGATGTCGACCTCGGGCATCAGTCGGCGGCAGCTCCGTATGACAGCAATCCCGGAGCCGTCCGGCAACCCGAGATCCGTCAGCAGGAGGTCGATCTCCACTTGCTCCAGATGTCGCTGCGCATCGGCGACAGTGCCGAACGCCCCCACCAGCTCAAGCGTGGGCTCCAAAGCGATCGCACCGCATAACAGGCGCCGCGTGACAACGTCGTCTTCGACGATCATCACTCTGCAGGGCGGAGACGAAACATACGGCAGCATACCGGGACCTTGGAGTTCTCATAAACGAATGCTCGGTGAACATTTGCCAAGCCAAGTTCCCTCGGCGCTTGCCATGGGGACGAGAAGAACGGTTATTTTTAAACGCTGCACATGTGGAGGAGAGATTGTTTGAAGATCGATCACACAGGATTCGCAATATCGATGAACCGGTGCCGAATGCCGAACTGCCGGGCAAGATAATCCCCCAGGGCCTGCACGCCATAGCGTTCGGTCGCGTGATGGCCGCACGCGAGATAGGCGACGCCGGACTCTCGCGCGAGATGCACCGTTTGCTCGGAGATTTCGCCGCTCAGATAGGCCGTGGCCCCGGCGGTGATCGCAGACTCCATCGCCCCTTGTGCGGCACCGGTACACCACGCCAGCCGACCAACGGCCTGTGACGGGTCGCCAATAACGACCGGCGCACGGCCCAGCGCCTGCTCGACGCGCACCGCCAGTTCACCCACGGTCTGCACCGGTGCGCGACCAGTCCAACCAAGTTCTTGCTCGCCAAAACGCCCGTCAGGAGCAAGGTCCAGCACGCGCGCCAATTGCGCGTTGTTGCCCAGTTCCGGATGGGCGTCAAGCGGCAAATGATAGGCAAACAGGTTGATTCCGTGTGACAGCAGCAGCTTGAGTCGCCGCTGCCGCGGCCCGATCACGCGCGGATCCTCGCCGCGCCAGAAGTAGCCATGGTGCACCAACACCATGTCCGCGCCGGCGTCGAGCGCCGCTTCCAGCAGAGCCATGCTGGCCGTCACGCCAGAGACGACCGTCTGAATCTGCTCCCTGCCCTCGACTTGCAATCCGTTCGGGCAGTAATCACGAAAACGGTTAATATCCAGCGTATTGGCCAGATGCCGCTCAAGCTCTCCGCGGTGCACGCCGGCACCGTCTTTTTCGTTCATCCCTCTGTCCCTGTATGCGTCGTCTGTGGTTACTATTCGCGCAAACCGTTACTGTCGCACTTGCGCTCTGGTTCATTGTAGCGACCCTCAAGCCCGAATGGCTCGAGCGCCCGCCTACGGTGCAACTGGAGTCGGCCAATGTGCCGGTGCGCGAAGCAAATGGCGACCCGGGCTCGCCGCGGAATACCTACCGGATCGCGTCGCAGAGGGCGATGCCAGCCGTCGTCAACATCTTCACCACCAAGGAGTCCCGGCAGTCGCCGCATCCGTTTAGTAATGACCCATTGTTCCGCCGCTTCTTCGGCGACGGACCCGGCGCGGACGAACGCCAGTTCAGCCTCGGCTCGGGTGTCATCGTGAGCCCACAAGGCTATATCCTCACCAACAATCATGTGATCGAGTCCGCGAACCAGATCGAGGTTGCGCTGGCTGATGGCCGCAAGGTATCCGGCAGGCTCGTAGGCACCGACCCGGAAACCGATCTGGCGGTGCTCAAGGTCGAACTCAAGGATCTGCCTGCGATCACGCTCGGCAACCTCGAGCATGCGAAGGTGGGTGACGTGGTGCTCGCGATCGGCAATCCGTTCGGCGTCGGCCAGACGGTCACCATGGGCATTGTGTCTGCCCTCGGCCGCAACCACCTCGGCATCAACACCTTCGAGAATTTCATCCAGACCGATGCTGCTATTAATCCGGGCAATTCCGGCGGTGCGCTGGTCGATGCCGATGGCCACCTGCTGGGCATCAACACGGCAATCTATTCGCGCAGCGGCGGATCACTGGGCATTGGCTTTGCCATCCCGGTGACGACCGTCAAGACGGTAATGGAAGCCATCATCCGCAACGGACAAGTGGTGCGCGGCTGGATCGGCGTCGAGCCACAGGACATCACGCCGGAACTGGCCGAAGGTTTCGGGCTTCGGCGCAGTTCGGGCACCATCATTGCCGGCGTTCTGAAAGGTGGCCCGGCCGACAAGGCCGGCGTGAAGCCCGGAGACATCCTGCTGTCGATCGCCGGGCAGCCGGTCACGGACACGGTATCCATGCTCAACCTCGTCGCGCAATTGAAACCGGGCGATCAGGTCGACCTGACCGTCCTGCGCCGTACTAGGGAACTGCCGCTGTCGGTGGTCGTCGGCCGCCGTCCGCGCATGAAGCAGCAGCCGCTGCAGGACACGGAGTAGCACGGTGCACCTGCGCGACCTCGTCCAGTTCCTTGGCGAACTCGCTGAGAACAACCATCGCGCGTGGTTCGTTATGAACAAGCCGCGCTACGATATCTTGCGTGCCGAGCTGCTCGAACTGGTGATCCGGCTTATTCCCGGCATCACCAGCTTCGATCCTGCGGTCGCCGCCTGCAACCCGAAGCGCGCGCTGTTCCGCATCCATCGCGACCTGCGCTTCGCGCGCGATCGTGCGCCGTACAAGACAAGCTTCTCCGCATCGATCACTGCAAGCGGACTGAAGAAACCCAGTCAGGGCGGGGGCCCCGCCTATTACTTTCATGTCGACGCCGACGGCAAGCTACTGGTCGCCTGCGGCGAATACATGCCGCCCGCCGAGCGACTGCGGGCAATCCGGCGCCACATCGTCGATGATGGCACCGGGTTTGACAAGGTATTGAAAAACAAGGGCTTGCTGGAAACCTTTGGCGGCCTCAGCCCCGAGGACAGCTTGGTGCGCGTGCCCAAGGGCTTCGACGCGGAAGCGCGCCATGCAGAGCAACTGAAGCTGAAGAGTTACATCGTGTGGCGGGAGGTCAGCGCGAAGAAGATAGCGGCGGATGACATGGAATCGCTGCTGCTGGCCGATTTCCGGGCCGGGTCGCCGCTGGTCAAATGGCTGCGGGCTGCCGGACCGACACCCTGAAGGCCACTCAGGCGGTTTCGGACGTTTCGTCCGGCGCCTGCGTCGCGCGCTTGAACATTGGCGCCAGCAATATTCCAACCTCGTACAGCAGGCACAGAGGGATCGCCAGGAACAGCTGGCTCATCACGTCCGGCGGGGTGACGATGGCCGCCACCACGAACGCACCCACGATCACATACGGGCGGATCGCCTTCAGTTTCTCGACCGAGACCACGCCCATCCTCACCAGTACGATCACGACCACCGGCACTTCGAAGGTCAATCCGAACGCGAGGCACATCATCAGCACGAAATCGAGGTAGTTTTCGATGTCTGGCGCGACCGAAATCGATTTTGGCGCGAAGTCGTTGATGAATTTGAAGACCGTACCGAAGACGAAGAAATAGCAGAACGCGACCCCGATCAGGAACAGTATCGAGGATGAGATGATCAGTGGCGCCACAAGGCGCTTTTCGTGCATGTAGAGTCCGGGCGCGACGAAAGCCCATGCCTGGTACAGCACCCATGGCAGCGAGATCATCAGCGCTACCATCATCGTAACCTTCACAGGCACCATGAAGGGCGTGACGACGCCAGTGGCGATCATTTTCGAGCCCTCGGGCAGCGCATTGAGCATCGGCTGAGCCATGAAGTCATAGATGGCAGCCGCACCGGGCCAGACGGCGAAGGTCACCACGAACACCGCCAGCACGACCGCCGACGCGCGAACCAGCCGCGTCCGCAACTCGATCAGGTGCGAGACAAAGGTTTCCTGCACGCCGGGGGTGTTTTGGTCGGACATGGGCTCAGTTGAAGAAATTCAAGGCTTTGCCCGCATTCGGGCGATAACGCGCTACCCGGGCGGCGCCCGACATGACGCGCGTGCGGCGACCGGACTGACGTTTGAACCAGATAGGCAAGCTGGACGTATGCGACAGCTTTTTCTGGCGAAAATCGCGACGCTTGCGCGCCAGTTCCCAGTCGGCGGGTACGCGCTGCTCATGGCTCGCGCCTTCGAACGCATCGGCGGCTTCCGCCAGCGTATCGCCGAGTTCCTTGCCTGCGTCATCGATCTGCTTGCCAACTTCCGACAGCTCGGCGTTGATTGTCTTGTTCAGGTTGGTCGCTGCATCGACGATGCTCGATTGCATCTTGCGCAAATCGTCCATCTGCATCTCGCGATTGACCTCGGCCTTCACGTTGTTGATGTAACGCTGCGCGCGCCCGAACAGCGTACCCGCCATGCGGGCGACGGTGGGCAGCTTTTCAGGGCCGATCACGACCAGCGCTACCGCACCGATCAGCGCGAGTTTGGTGAGGCCTAGGTCAATCATCTGGGCAGAATCAGGGGGTGGATGCGGCGACCGGGGCTGCAGGACACCGCAGCGGCGGCGGGATCAGCTCTTGGTTTTCTCGCGGGCTTCGACGTCAATGGTCGACTTGTCTGCTACTTGCGCCGGCGGGGTCTGGTCTTCCGGCCCCTTCACGCCATCCTTGAAGCCTTTCACGGCCTTGCCGAGATCGGAACCGATGTTGCCGAGCTTTTTGGTGCCGAAAACCAGCATCACGATCACCAGCACGATGACCCAGTGCCAAATACTGAACGAACCCATTGTCTTCTCCTAGCGGGACCTGTGGCCCCCGATCTCTTAATCAGCGCCGGTTCAGCGCTGGCCTCGCCACGGGCGCGGGCCGCCCATGACATGCATGTGCAGATGGTACACCTCTTGACCACCATCAGGCCCGGTGTTGAAGAGAGTTTTGAAGCCTCCCTCCGGTCCAGCAGCGCCATCGCGGTAGCCGCCGCCATGCTCCGCAGCCAGACGCGGCGCGAGCGTCAGCATTTTACCCAACAATGCCTGATGCCTGTCGGTGCAATCCGCAAGGGTCGGAATATGTTCACGCGGCACCATCAGGAGGTGCACCGGTGCGGCCGGATTGATGTCATGAAACACAATGACCTCGTCGTCCTCGTAGACCCTTTTGGACGGAATGGCTCCGGTGACGATCTTGCAAAAGATACAGTTATCCAAGGTAACTCTCCGGTGGTATGAAGCCAGTTGCGGTGCCCGGACTGGCTAATACTTGCCCGCCTCGTCCTGCTCGCGAGACTGCAGCTTGCGGTTTGCCTTTTCCTCGATGCCGGATAGTCCCTCGCGGCGCGCGAGTTCATCCAGCACCTGCTGCGGCGTCAGGCCGAACTGCGCGAGCATCAGCAGCGAATGGAACCACAGGTCGGCGCATTCATAGACCAGTGCGGCCGGGTCGGCGCCGTGGCGTACGTCCTTGGCGGCCATCACTGCCTCGGTCGCCTCTTCGCCAACCTTTTTCAGGATCGCATCATCGCCCTTCTGGAACATGCGCGCGATGTAGGACGTGTCGGGATCGCCGCCAGCTGCCGGCTTGCGCGTCTCGATCACTTGCGCGAGGCGTTGCAGGATATCGCTCATTTTATTTTTCATAAATCTGGTCGGGATCTTTCAGCACCGGCTCGGCCTCGACCCAGTCAGGCTGCCCGTCCCTGTCCTCGAACTTATTGAAGAAGCAGCTGTGGCGCCCGGTATGGCACGCAAGACCGCCTGCCTGTTCGATCCGCAGCAGCACCACGTCCTCGTCGCAATCCAGCCGGATCTCGTGCACCCGCTGAAAGTGGCCGGACTCCTCGCCCTTGTGCCAGAGTTTCTTGCGCGAGCGGCTCCAGTAAACGGCCTGCCCGAGTTCGACGGTACGCGCCAGCGCCTCACGGTTCATCCACGCGAACATCAGTACGTCATTGCTGCCGACTTCCTGCGCGATCACGGGTACGAGTCCGTGCTCGTCCCACTTGATGCGGTTCAGCCACTTCGCCTTGGCGATCATGCGAGCCTCATCGGAATGCCCTGCGCGGCCATGAACTGCTTTGCTTCCTGCACGGTGTGCTGCCCGTAGTGGAAGATGCTGGCAGCCAGCACCGCATCCGCATGTCCCTCGGTGATGCCGTCGGCCAGGTCCTGCAGGCCGCCGACGCCGCCTGACGCAATCACCGGAATCGATACGGCATCTGACACGGCACGCGTCAGCGGCAGGTCAAAACCGACCTTGGTGCCGTCGCGGTCCATGCTGGTCAGCAGTATCTCGCCGGCGCCAAGCGCCTGCATGCGGCACGCCCATTCGACGGCATCCAATCCGGTCGCCTTGCGGCCACCATGCGTAAATACCTCCCAGCGGCCGTCGGCGCCGCGCTTCGCGTCGATCGCGACCACGATGCATTGCGAGCCATAGCGGGCCGCGGCATCGGCCACCAGCTGCGGATTGGTGACGGCCGAGGTGTTAATGCTCACCTTGTCCGCACCCGCATTCAGCAGGCGCCGCACATCGTCGACCTGGCGTACGCCGCCGCCGACCGTCAGCGGGATGAATACCTGCGACGCGACGTCTTCGATGATGTGAAGGATCAGGTCGCGATCGTCACTCGATGCGGTGATGTCGAGGAAGGTGAGTTCGTCGGCGCCCTGCTCGTCGTAGCGTCGCGCGATCTCCACCGGATCGCCCGCGTCCCGCAGCTCGACGAAATTGACGCCCTTGACGACCCGCCCGGCGGTCACGTCCAGGCAGGGAATGATTCGCTTGGCCAGGGTCATGTCAGGCTTCGTCGTCGGCGTCGCCCGACAATTCGTCCGCGCGCTCCTGCGCTTCACGCAGGTTCAGCGTGCCCTCGTAGATCGAGCGGCCGCAGATCACGCCCTCGATGCCCTCGTCCTGCACTGCGCACAGCGCCTCGACATCGTTGATGGTGTGCACGCCGCCGGAGGCGATGACCGGGATCGTCATGCTCTGCGCAAGCTTTACCGTCGCCTCGATGTTCACGCCCTTCATCATGCCGTCGCGGCCGATGTCGGTGTAGACGATCGCCTCGCAGCCGTAGTCCTCGAATTTCTTCGCGAGGTCGATCACTTCGTGGCCGGACAGTTTGCTCCAGCCATCGGTGGCGACTTTGCCATCCTTGGCGTCGAGGCCGACGATGATCTGCCCCGGAAACGCGCCGCAGGCATCATGCAGGAAACCGGGGTTTTTCACTGCGGCGGTACCGATGATTACATAGGAAATGCCGTCATCCAGAAAACGCTCGATGGTGTCGAGGTCACGGATGCCGCCGCCGAGCTGAACCGGGATCTCCTCGATGTCGTGCTCCTGCGCATACCGGCGAACCGCGGCCAGAATGGCCTTGATCGCAGGCTCGTTCTTGGGCTTGCCGGCGAACGCGCCGTTGAGATCGACCAGATGCAGGCGGCGCGCGCCCTGCTCGAGCCAGTGCCTGGCCATTTGTGCAGGATCGTCGGAAAACACGGTGGCCTGATCCATGTCACCTTGCTTGAGGCGCACGCAGTGGCCGTCCTTGAGGTCGATAGCGGGTATGAGCAGCATGGCTACTGGGGAAGGTTCGGTAAGGGAAATCGGGTGGAACCGCAAGCGCGAAACAAGGCTGTCACGGGTTCCAATGTACAAAATTTTTATAAAGCTGCAAACCTGCACTTGCGCTTTTTTCCGGATGGAATTGCGTGGCAAAAATATTATCTCGCCCCGCAGCGCAGCAAAATGTCACGCCGTAGTTGGTCTCGCCCAGCACATGGACCGGATTTTCCGGCACCGCATAGTAGCTGTGCACGAAATAGAAATAGCTGTCGTCCGGCACGGCAGCCCACATCGGATGCGCGCCGCGCTGCCGCACGCGGTTCCAGCCCATCTGCGGCACCTTGAAACGCGAGCCGTCCGGCTGGCACTGGTCGTCGAGCCGGAAGCGAATCACCTTGCCAGGCATCAGCGACAGGCAACGGGCATCACCCTCTTCGCTCCAGTCGAACATCATCTGCTCACCGACACAGACGCCAAACAGTGGCTTATTGCGGGCCGCCTCCAGCAGCGCTTCCTGCAGGCCGGATTCACACAGCGAGCGCATGCAGTCGGGCATCGCGCCCTGACCCGGCAGCACGATACGGTCGGCCGCCCGGATGGCATCCGCGTCTCCGCTGATCTTTACCTCGGCCTCTGGGGCCACATGCATCAGGGCTTGCGCAACCGAGCGCAGGTTGCCCATCCCGTAATCGACGACGACGATCTTGTTCATGGAGGAGTGAGTGCGTCCGGGCGCTTCAGGCGCCCGGTGTCAGTCGATCAGAGGCTGCCCTTGGTGGACGGGATGGTGCCGGCAGCGCGCGGGTCAAGTTCTGCCGCCATGCGCAGAGCACGGCCGAAGGCCTTGAACACGGTCTCGCACTGATGGTGGGCATTCTCGCCGCGCAGGTTGTCGATGTGCAGGGTCAGCTGTGCGTGATTGACAAAACCCTGGAAGAATTCGCGGGTCAGGTCGACATCGAACTGGCCGATCATGGCGCGCGTGAACGGCACGTGGAACTCGAGACCCGGGCGTCCCGAGAAATCGACCACCACGCGCGACAGCGCCTCGTCCAGCGGCACATACGCATGGCCGTAGCGGCGCAAGCCCTTCTTGTCGCCGATCGCCTTCGCCACCGCCTGGCCGAGCGTGATGCCGACGTCTTCGACCGTGTGGTGCGCGTCGATGTGCAGGTCGCCGCGCGCCTCGATCTCGAGATCGATCAGGCCGTGCCGCGCGATCTGGTCCAGCATGTGGTCGAGGAAAGGCACGCCGGTACTCAGCTTCTGCTGGCCGGTACCGTCGAGATTGATCGCGACCCGGATCTGGGTCTCGCTGGTGTCGCGGACGACTTCTGCTTTGCGTTGGTTGGACATGGTGAAGACGGTCAGGTGGTCAGGCTGGACTGCAGGGCGGCCAGGAAAGCGGCATTCTCGGCAGGCGTGCTTACGGTGACCCGCAGGCAGTTTTCCAGCAGTGGATGCATTTTACCGACATTTTTCACCAGCACCTTCCGCTCCAGCAGGCGCGTAAACACGTCGGCGCTGCCAAGACCGCCCGTCGCGACGCGAACCAGCAGGAAATTGGCCGCCGACGGGAACACCTGCAAGCCCGGGATCGCAGCCAGCGCGGCCGAGAGTTTTTCGCGCTCGGCGCGGATCTCGGCCGCTTGCGCATCGAATACTGCACCGTGCGCCAGTACGAATTCGGCCGTTGCCTCGGTCAGCACATTGATGTTGTACGGCGGGCGCACCTTGTCGAATTCGGCCAGCAGTTCGGCCGATGCCGACATGTAGCCCAGCCGAATGCCCGCCAGGCCGAGCTTGGAAACAGTGCGCATCACCACCACGTTAGGATGCTGAGGAAGCAGCGGCATGAAACTGGTGCCGGCAAACGGCTGGTAGGCCTCGTCGACGATCACGATGCCGGTATCGCCGACTTCGCGGATGATGGCCATCATCGCGTCCAGATCGAACAAGTTGCCGGTCGGGTTGTTCGGATACGCGAGGTAGGTGATGGCCGGGCGATGCGCACGCACCGCGGCCAGCATCGCATCGAGGTCGAGCGTCAAGTCGTCTTTCAGCGGCACTCCGACGAACTCCAGCCCGGCAAACTGGGCCGACATCGCGTACATCACGAAGCCCGGCAGCGGTGCCAGCACCTTCGCGCCGGGCTTTGCACACGCAACCGACACGATGGAAATCAGTTCGTCGGAGCCGTTGCCGAGCACGACGTCAAAACCGGCTGGGATGCCCATGCGCTCGCGGATGGCGGCCTTGAGCCCCGCATAGCTGGGCACCGGATAGCGGTTCAGCGCCACCAACGACAGACGCTCGGCCAGCGCCGCCTGCAGGTCGGGCGGAAGCGTGTACGGATTCTCCATGGCGTCCAGCTTGACCAGCCCGGTCGCATCCGGCACATGGTAGGCCGACAGCGCGCGCACGTCGGCGCGGATGATGTTTTGTGCTACTGACATGCTGCTCACTTCAGACGCAACTCGGCCGAGCGCGCGTGCGCCTGCAGGCCCTCGCCGTAGGCGAGTTCGGCCGCCACCTTGCCCAGCGTCTGCGCGCCGGCCTCGCTGACGTGGATGATCGAGGAGCGCTTCTGGAAATCGTAGACCCCGAGCGGCGAAGAGAAGCGCGCGGTGCGCGAAGTCGGCAGCACGTGGTTCGGACCGGCGCAGTAGTCGCCGAGAGACTCGGAAGAGAAACGCCCGAGGAACATCGCGCCGGCGTGGCGGATCTTGTCCGCCCATTGGTTCGGCCCGGCCGCCGAGATCTCGAGGTGCTCGGCCGCAATCAGGTTAGCGATCTCGCAGGCCTCGTCCATGTCGCGCACCCTGACCATCGCGCCGCGGTTGGTCAGCGAGGTGCGGATCACGTCCTTGCGCGGCATGCCTTCGATCAGGCGATTCACACTGTCGCGTACGCGATCGAGGTAGGCCGCATCCGGGCACACCAGGATGGACTGCGCGAGTTCGTCGTGCTCTGCCTGCGAAAACAGGTCCATTGCCACCCAATCGGGATCGGTGCTTCCATCGGCCAGCACCAGGATCTCCGACGGCCCGGCGATCATGTCGATACCGACCAGGCCGAACACGCGGCGCTTGGCCGCGGCGACGTAAGCGTTGCCCGGCCCGACGATCTTGTCCACCTGCGGAATCGTTGCAGTGCCGTGTGCAAGCGCGGCGACGGCCTGCGCGCCACCGATCGTGAACACACGATCGACACCGGCAATCCGTGCGGCGGCCAGCACCAGCGGATTCTTCACGCCGTCCGGCGTGGGAACCACCATGATCACTTCCGCAACGCCCGCCACCTTGGCGGGAATTGCGTTCATCAGCACCGATGACGGATAGGCAGCCTTGCCGCCGGGGACATAGATGCCGACGCGGTCAAGCGGCGTGACCTTTTGCCCGAGCACGGTGCCGTCCGCCTCGGTAAACGTGAAACCGTCGGATCCGCATTCCTGCCTCTGTCGCTCGTGATAGGTGCGCACCCGCTCGGCCGCCTGACGCAGCGCCTCGCGGCGCGCAGGCTCGAGGCCATCGAGCGCAGACTGCAGCTCGGCCTGCGGAATCTCCAGCGCCGCGACGGCAGGCGCCGACAGGCGATCGAATTTGTTCGTGTAGTCGAGCACGGCGGCATCGCCGCGCGCCTTCACGTCCGCAATGATGGTCGCTGCCGCGCGATCGATCGCCTCGTCCTCGGCGGCCTCGAAGGCGAGCACGGCCATCAACTTTTCCCGGAACTCCGGGTCGGTGCTGTCGAGCTGTCGGATCTGTACGGACATGGTGTTTTACTTTTCGCGACGTGATGCCCGGTCGAAGGCATCGATGATGGGTTGCAACTTCTCGCGCTTGGTCTTGAGCGCGGCACGGTTGACGACAAGACGGGACGAAATATCCATGATGTGCTCGACCTCGACCAGGTTGTTCGCCCGCAGCGTGCTGCCGGTTGATACAAGATCGACGATCGCATCCGACAGCCCGACCAGCGGGCCCAGCTCCATCGAACCGTAAAGCTTGATCAGGTCTACGTGTACGCCCTTGGCTGCGAAATGCTCGCGTGCGACGTTCACATATTTGGTCACTACGGACAGTCGCGCGCCCTGCCGCACCGCGCTCGCGTAGTCGAAACCGGTCGGCACCGCGACCGACATCCGGCATTTCGCGATGTTCAGGTCGATCGGCTGGTACAGCCCCTCGCCGCCATGCTCGAGCAGCACGTCCTTGCCGGCCACGCCGAAATCGGCGGCACCGTACTGCACGTAGGTCGGCACATCGGAGGCGCGCACGATCACCACGCGAATCGCCGGGTCGCTGGTCGGCAGGATCAGCTTGCGGGACTTTTCCGGATCCTCGGTCACGACGATGCCTGCCGCCTGCAGCAGCGGCAGCGTCTCTTCGAAAATCCGGCCCTTGGACAGCGCCAGCGTCAACGTCTGGTTCATTCTTGTTCGGCTCTTTGCTTGATTCTCTGGATGTCGGCGCCCACCGCCGACAGCTTGGCTTCCATCCGGTCATAGCCGCGATCCAGATGATAGATGCGATCAATCAGGGTCTCGCCTTCTGCAGCCAGGCCCGCAATCACCAGCGAAGCCGACGCCCGCAGGTCAGTCGCCATCACCGGCGCGCCGACCAGCCTGGGCACGCCGTGCACAATTGCGGTGTGACCATCAATCTCGATCGATGCGCCCAGGCGGTTCAGTTCCTGCACATGCATGTAGCGGTTCTCAAAGATGGTCTCGGTCACTCGGCTTGTGCCGTCGGCCAGGCAGTCGAGCGCCATCACCTGCGCCTGCATATCGGTCGGGAAGCCCGGGTATTCGGTGGTACGGAAGCTGACCGGCTTCGGACGGCCCGACATCTGCACGCGGATCCAGTCGTCGCCGGCGGTGATGATCGCGCCCGACTCGCGCAGCTTGTCGATCACGGCATCGAGCAGGTGGGCGCGCGTGTTTTTCAGCACCACGTCGCCGCCGGCCGCTGCCACCGCACACATGAAGGTACCAGTCTCGATGCGGTCGGCGATCACGCCGTGTCGTGCGCCATGCAGTGCCGGAACGCCATGCACCACCAGCCGGTCGCTGCCGATGCCGTCGATCTTTGCACCCATCGCGACCAGCAGGTTGGCGAGGTCGGTCACCTCGGGCTCACGCGCCGCGTTGTCGAGCACGGTTTCGCCATCGGCGAGGGTCGCGGCCATCAGCAGGTTCTCGGTACCGGTGACCGTGATCATGTCGGTGACGATGCGGGCCCCCTTTAACTTCTTCGCCTTCGCATAAATGTAGCCGCCCTCGATCCGGATCTCGGCGCCCATCGCCTGCAGCCCCTTGATGTGCTGGTCGACCGGACGCGACCCGATCGCGCAACCGCCCGGCAGCGACACCTTGGCCTCGCCAAAACGTGCCAGCAGCGGGCCTAGCACCAGGATCGATGCACGCATGGTCTTGACCATCTCGTACGGCGCCTCGAGCTTCGCGACATCACGGCCGCACAGCGCCAGCACGTCACTCTGTTCCTCGATTGCGAGGCCCATCTGGCGCAGCAGTTTCTGCATGGTGGCGACATCCTGCAGCTTCGGCACATTCGCCAGCTGGAGGGTGTCGGCCGTCAGCAGGCCGGCGCACAGGATGGGCAGCGCGGCATTCTTTGCACCGGCGATCACGATGTCGCCGGACAGGCGCTTGCCGCCGCGAATCAGCAGCTTGTCCATCAGCCCTGATACTCCTCGGGCGTCAGTGTCTTCATCGACAACGCATGGATCTCCGCCTTCATACGGTCGCCCAGCGCCGCATAGACCAGCTGGTGGCGCTGGATCAGGCGCTTGCCGGCAAACGCGGGCGACACGATCAGCGCGGTAAAGTGCTGGCCGTCGCCCTCCACATCGAGATGAGTGCATTCCAGGCCGGAGGCGATGTAATTTTTGATCAGATCAGGAGTGGGCAGCACGATTTAACCTTTGCAAAAAATGTTCACGGGAGCAGCGGCGCCTCAATGGCGGAGCTTGTAGCCGCGCTTGAGCAGCGTGACTGCGATACCGGCCAGCACGACGAAGAACACCAGCACGATCGCAAGGCTGGTGGCGGGAGGCACGTCGGAGTGGCCGAAGAAGCCGTAACGGAATCCGTCGATCATGTAAAAGAACGGGTTCGCATGCGACACCGCGAGCCAGAAGGGCGGCAGCGAGTGCACCGAATAGAACACGCCGGCCAGGAAAGTCGCCGGCACGATCAGGAAGTTCTGGAACGCGGCAAGCTGGTCGAATTTTTCAGCCCAGATGCCAGCGAGCAGTCCCATCGTTCCGAGGATCGCAGCGCCGAGCAAGCCGAACAGCAGTATCCACACCGGCGCAACGAAACTCAGCTGCGCAAACCAGACCGTGATCAGCAGCACGCCCAGTCCCACCAGAAAGCCTCGGATCATCGCGGCCAGCACGTAGGCGCCGAACATTTCCCAGTGCGACAGCGGTGTCAGCAGCACGAACACCAGGTTACCCGTGATCTTCGACTGGATCAGCGATGACGACGAATTGGCGAACGCATTCTGCAGCACGCTCATCATGACGAGGCCAGGTACCAGAAAGGCGGTGTAGGACACGCCCGGAAATACCTGCACATGCTCTTCAAGCACATGGCCGAAGATCAGCAGATAGAGCATGGCGGTGACAATGGGTGCAGTCAGGGTCTGGGTCGCGACCTTCCAGAAGCGCAGCAGTTCCTTGTGCAGCAGCGTACGGAAGCCCGTCATTTTTCGCTCCCCATGACCTGGATGAACACATCTTCCAGGTCGGCCTGGTGCAATTGCAGGTCATCGATCTTCAGGCCAGCGGACCGGATGGTCGCGAGAATGGGTTCGACCTCGTCATGATGGTTTACCCGCAGCGTATAGGTGCGGCCGTGCATCAGTTCGTCCGGATGAGACACCAGATGATGGAGCGACGCCGGCAGCAGGCCGCCGGCCAGCCTCACCACCAGTTGGGAGCCGGAGATGCGACGAATCAGCGCGGCTGTGGAATCGAGCGCAACCACCTGGCCGGCCTTCAGCATCGCAATCCGGTTGCACAGCGCCTGCGCCTCTTCTAGGTAATGGGTGGTCAGCACGACCGTGTGCCCCTGGCGGTTCAGCCGCCCAATGAAGCTCCACAGTGTCTGGCGCAGTTCGACGTCGACGCCGGCAGTCGGCTCATCGAGCATGATCACCGGCGGCTTGTGCACCAGCGCCTGCGCGACCAGCACGCGGCGCTTCATGCCGCCTGACAGCTTGCGCATATTGGTGTCAGCTTTATCGGTCAGCCCGAGTTCGTGCAGCACTTCATCGATCCACGCGTTATTTTTCGCAATGCCGAAATAGCCGGACTGCATCCGCAGCGTCTCGCGCACGGTGAAGAACGGGTCGAACACCAGTTCCTGCGGAACGACGCCTATCGACTGCCGTGCTGCGCGGTAATCCCTGACCACATCATGGCCGTGAATGCTGACCCGCCCCTCGTCGGCATGCGCGAGCCCGGCAATGATCGAAATCAGGGTTGTCTTGCCGGCGCCATTGGGGCCGAGCAGGCCGAAGAACTCGCCTTCGGCGACCTCGAGCGACACGCCACCCAGCGCTTGCAGGGCGCCATAGCGCTTCTTGATGTTGTCGATCCGGATGGCGGCCATGATGGGCTGGGACGGGAAGGAAATGCGACGCTGCGCCAGAAATGACGCAAAGTGTCTGATTATAGGGGATTTCGCGGGGATTTCCCGCTGACCAACGGAAAGCCGGGTCAGGATTCCAGCAGGTGGGCGACGCCGTAAACTCGGGCAATACTGGCCAGGCCTGGCGGGCAATGGCGGATGAGGAGTTCCGCGCTGCGCTCTGCCGCAGCGCGTCGCCATTCCAGCAAGGCCGCCAGTGCGGCCGAGTCGAAACGCTGCAGGCGGCCGAGATCGACCTCCACCTCACCGGCAGCAATCGCATTGCAGCCTTCGCGCACCGCGGAAATGTCGACAAGCGTGAGCTGGGTTGGAGCGATGGCCATTGGCAGAGAAATTACTTGAGCGCCGGACGCGGCGGGTTGGCGGCCAGCCGCTTGTTACGCTCCGCCAGCGTGCGGATCAGGCCGTCGATGCCGCCTCTGGAAATTTCGGATGCGAAACTCCCTTTGTAGGTTTCCACCAGCCAGGCCCCCAGGATATTCACGTCGTAAATCTTCCAGCCATTCGGCGTCTTCTCCAGCCGGTAATTCAGTTGGATCGGTTCGCCACGCGACTGAAGGACACTGGACCGTACCTCGACCTCGGTGTCGTCAGGCGCGGCGCGCATCGGCCTGAACTCCAGCTTCTGATTGCGAATCTGCGAAATCGCGCCCGAGTAGGTGTAAATCAGCAGCGTCTTGAATTCATTGGTCAGCGCGGTGCGCTGCTCAGGCGTTGCCTCGCGCCAGAAACGGCCGGCCGCCATCGCCGTCATGCGCGGGAAATCGACGTGGGGAATGATTTTTGACTGCACCACTTCCATGATGCGCTGCTGATCGCCCGCCTGAATCTGCTTGTCGGTCTTGGCAATGTCGAGGATCTCTTCGCTGACCCGCCGGATCAGGGCGTCCGGCCCCTCCTGGGCATGCGCAACGCCCGCAATCAGGACGAGGGCGGCGAGGAACGAAGCAAACAGCAGGCGAATGGGTTTCATGAAAGGAATCGGAACGCCCGGACGGACGCTGGATGAATGATGCGATGCATGATAACCAATCCTACCCACTGCTGCCAGCTATTGACATTTGCTTACAGTCGAGCGGACGCTAGTCATCCACTGATGTTGCGCTATCGCGAACGCGGCTCTCGCGACGCTGCAGGTAAGCGTCGCGCAGGAACTGGTAGGGATCGAGCGCCGCATCCTCCAGCAGCGAACTGGCGCCGAGCAGGTCGGCCCGATTGTCTACCAGACGCACCACGCGTGCCGCATTGCGCGCCCCCGAATCAGAAACCTGACTCAGCGGATCTGCAAGGAAATCGATTGGCCGTGCAAGGCCGTCACGCACGGTGCTCGCGCCGAGCAGCGGAAGCACGAGGAAAGGGCCGGAGCTCACTCCCCATTTGCCAAGTGTCTGGCCGAAATCTTCTTCATGCTTGGGCAAGCCCATCGGCGTGGCAACGTCGATCAGGCCGACAATGCCAAACGTCGAGTTCAGTACCACGCGCGCGACATCCTGAGTACCCTCGCGAGGCTTGAACTGCATGTAATTGTTTACTGCCGTCCAGACGTCCCCAATGTTCGAGAAGAAATTGCCGATCGCGGTGCGTACCGGCGAGGGCACGTAGTCGACATAGCTCTCGGCCACCGGACGAATCACCTTGCGGTCGAGACCGGTGTTGAATTCATACATCGCTCGGTTGTAGTTCTCGAACGGGTCGCGCGGATCCTGTCCGGCACCCGGTGTGGTCGCACAGGCAGACAACAACAGGGCGGACACGATGATGAGCGCCCGGCGAGCAGGGCGGTGAGTGTTCATTTGTCCTCCTGCTTGCTGCCCTCAGCAGCCTTGCTGAATAGAAATTGGCTGATCAGACTCTCCAGCACCAGCGCGGACTGGGTACTCCTGATCCGATCGCCCTCGGCGAAATTCTGCTCGTCGCCACCCGGCTCAAGGCCGATGTACTGCTCGCCCAGCAGTCCGGAGGTCAGAATTTTGGCCGAGCTGTCTTTCGGGAAGTGCACATCGGCGTTCATTCTCAGCACGACGCTAGCCTGGAAGGTTTTGTCGTCAAAACCGATCGACTCCACCCGCCCCACCACCACGCCGGCGCTCTTGACCGGCGCACGCGGCTTGAGACCGCCAATGTTGTCAAAACGGGCCACCAGTGTGTAGCCAGCCCCAAAATTCATCGTGCCAAGATTGCCCACTTTGAGTGCCAGGAACATCAGCGCGATGGCGCCCAGCAGCACAAACAGGCCTACCCATACGTCGAGGGATTTTCGTTGCATGTCTTGCCTCGTATCAGGAGAACATCAGTGCCGTCAGCAGGAAATCCAGCCACAGCACCATCAGTGAACCAATGACCACGGTACGCGTGGTCGCGCGTGCTACGCCCTCCGGCGTCGGCGCCGCACGATAGCCCTGGTCAAGCGCGATGAAAGTGACGGCGATGCCGAACACGACGCTCTTGATCACGCCGTTGCCGATATCGGCCCACAGCTCCACACCGCCCTGCATCTGGGACCAGAACGCGCCCTCATCGACGCCGATCATCCGCACGCCGACCACATAACCGCCCAGCACGCCAACCGCGGAGAACACGGCAGCCAGCAGCGGCATTGCAATCACGCCCGCCCAGAACCGCGGTGCCAGCACGCGCTGCACCGGGTCAACGGCCATCATTTCCATTGCCGCCAGCTGCTCGCCGGCTTTCATCAGGCCGATCTCCGCCGTCAGCGAAGTGCCGGCCCGACCCGCGAACAGCAGCGCAGTGACGACCGGCCCCAGCTCGCGCACCAGCGACAGTGCCACCAGCAATCCGAGCGCCTGCTCGGACCCATAGCGGTTCAGCGTGTAATAGCCCTGCAGGCCCAGCACGAAACCCACGAACAGCCCGGACACCGCGATGATTACCAGCGAATAATTGCCGATGAAATGCACCTGGTCCGTCACCAGCCTCAGGCGGCGCAGCAGGCCGCCGCTGGCGACGATCACCGCCGCGAAGGTGCGCGCGGCCAACCCGAGGCCGGCGAGGCTGTTGCGCACACCGGCACCGAGTCGGGCAAGCCAGTCGATCATTGTGCTGGCCTCCGCAGTCCGAGCTGCTCGTCGATCGAACGACCGGGGTAGTGAAAAGGCACCGGCCCGTCCGGCTGGGCATTCACGAACTGCTTCACAAAGGGATCGTCCGACTCCCGCATCTGCTGAGGCGTGCCATGCGCGACGATCCGTCCTTGCGACAGGAAGTACACATAATCGGCGATAAGGAAAGATTCATGCACGTCATGCGACACGAGGATCGAGGTCGATCCCAGCGCGTCATTCAGCTTGCGGATCAGATTGGCAATCATGCCCATCGAGATCGGGTCGAGCCCGGCAAACGGCTCGTCATACATGATCAGTTCGGGATCCAGTGCGATCGCACGCGCCAGCGCCACCCGGCGCGCCATGCCGCCGGAGATTTCGCTGGGCTTCAGTGCGGCCGCGTTCGACAGCCCGACCGCATGCAGTTTCATCAGCACCAAATCGCGGATCATGCTGTCCGGCAGGCGAGTGTGCTCCCGCAGCGGGAAAGCGACGTTCTCGAACACCGACAGATCAGTGAACAGCGCGCCATGCTGAAACAGCATGCCCATCCGGCGTCGCAACTGGTACAGGCCTTTCTGGCCGAGCCCGTCGACCGGCTGGCCGTCCACAGCCACGCTCCCTGCCTGCGCACGGATCTGACCGCCGATCAGGCGCAGCACCGTGGTCTTGCCGGAGCCTGAACCGCCCATCACTGCGATCACCTTGCCGCGCTCGAACTGCATGTTCAGGCCGGACAGGATCGGACGCTCGTTGTAGGCAAAGTACAGGTCGCGAATGTCGACGAGGTTGGGCACGTAATTGGATATCGGAGAAAAGGACTGGATTTTAGTGCAAACCTGCAGAAAGCTTGCCGCAGCGAAGTGTTACAATAATAGCACGCCAGCCTCAGCCGCCCTCTGTCACGCCAGCGCAAGAAAGGCAAAGGGCCCGGAATTGCTCCCGGACCCTTCGACCGTGCAGCTCTCGCTGAGTGCTTGGCGCGGCAGGACAGACTCGCCCATCAGGAACTCGTCGACCGCACGCGCACATTGACGACCTTCGCGGACGTGAGCCCGTAAAGAAAGCCACCCCTGCGGGTCGCTTTCAGGGCGAACGCGGCAAGCGCTTGCCGCGCGATCCGCGGATCAGCGCGGCAGGACAGACTCGCCCATCAGGAACTCGTCAACGGCGCGAGCGCATTGACGACCTTCGCGGATCGCCCACACCACCAGCGACTGGCCGCGACGCATGTCGCCGGCCGCGAACACGTTCGGCAGCGAGGTCTGGTAGCAGCCGTCGCCGTCGGTGGTCGCCTTGGCATTCCCGCGCGCGTCCTTGTCGAGGCCGAAGGCATCCAGCACCGAGCCGACCGGCGACACGAAGCCCATCGCCAGCAGCACGAGGTCGGCCTTCATCTCGAACTCCGAACCCGGCACTTCGGTCATCTTGCCGTCCTTCCATTCGACGCGGGCGGCAATCAGCTTCTCCACCTTGCCGTTCTTGCCCTCGAGTCGCTTGGTAGCGACCGCGAAATCTCGCTCGCAGCCTTCCTCGTGCGACGACGAAGTGCGCAGCTTGGTCGGCCAGTACGGCCAGACCAGCGGCTTGTTCTCGTGCTCCGGCGGCATCGGCATCAGTTCGAACTGGGTGACCGACGCGGCACCATGACGATTCGACGTGCCGACGCAGTCGGAGCCGGTGTCGCCGCCACCGATCACGACCACATGCTTGCCGGTCGCCATGATCTGGTCCTTCAGCTTGTCGCCGGCGTTCACGCGGTTCTGCTGCGGCAGGAACTCCATCGCGAAGTGCACGCCGTCGAGCTCGCGGCCCGGCACCGGCAAATCGCGCGGCTGTTCCGCGCCGCCGGTCAGGATGACGGCGTCGAATTCTTTCTGCAGCTGCTCCGGCGAAACGGTTTCCTTCGCGAGATTCATGATCTCCTTCGGGAAGTCCTTGCCGACGAGGACGCCGGTGCGGAACGTGACGCCTTCGGCCTTCATCTGCTCGACGCGACGATCGATGTGCGACTTCTCCATTTTGAAGTCGGGGATGCCATAGCGCAGCAGGCCGCCGACGCGATCGTTCTTCTCGAACACGGTCACGTCATGGCCGACGCGTGCCAGCTGCTGTGCGGCAGCCAGGCCGGCAGGGCCGGCACCGACGATCGCCACCTTCTTGCCGGTCTTGGCTGCGGCCGGCTGCGGAACGACCCAGCCGTTCTCCCAGCCCTTGTCGATGATGAAGTGCTCGATCGACTTGATGCCCACTGGATCGCTGTTGATGCCGAGCGTGCAGGCTGCCTCGCACGGTGCGGGGCAGATGCGGCCGGTGAATTCCGGGAAGTTGTTCGTCGAGTGCAGCACGTCCAGCGCTTCGCGGTAGTTGCCGTTGTAAACGAGATCATTCCAGTCCGGGATGATGTTGTTCACGGGGCAGCCGTTGTTGCAGAACGGGATGCCGCAGTCCATGCAGCGTGCGCCCTGCACCTTCGCGTCGGCGTCGGACAGGTGCAGCACGAACTCCTTGTAATGCTTCAGGCGCGAGTTCGGCGCCTCGCTCGCCTCCTGCAGGCGCTGGTATTCCAGAAAACCGGTGACTTTACCCATGTTGTTCTCTTCTCTTGCTTAAGTGGTGACTTTTTCTTTGGCCTTGCCGGCAGCGGCGAACATCTCGCCGAGCGCGCGCTTGTACTCGGTCGGGAACACCTTCACGAACTTCGTGCGGGCGGTGCTCCAGTCGTCGAGCAGCGTGCGTGCGATCGTACTGCCCGTGTGCTTGAAGTGGCGCTCGATCAGCCCTTTCAGGACCGCTTCGTCGGTCTGGCGCTCGCCACCGCGGGTCAGGCTGTGCCACGCGGCCTTGCCGATGGTGGATTCCTGCTCGGCGCTGCTGAGTACCGGCTCGAGCGCGACCATCGCCATGTTGCACTTTTCGGCAAACGATCCGTCCGCGTCATACACGTAGGCGATGCCGCCCGACATGCCGGCAGCAAAGTTGCGACCGGTGTTGCCGAGCACGACCACGGTGCCGCCGGTCATGTATTCGCAGCCATGGTCGCCGGTGCCTTCCACCACGGTGATGGCGCCCGAATTGCGGACTGCAAAGCGCTCGCCTGCCACGCCGTTGAAGAAAGCCTCGCCGGCGATCGCGCCGAACAGCACGGTGTTGCCGACGATGATGTTGTCGACTGCACGACCGCGGAACTCGGTATTCGGACGCACGACGATGCGACCGCCGGACAAGCCCTTGCCCACGTAGTCGTTGCCTTCACCGACCAGATCGAAGGTGATGCCGTGAGCGAGGAACGCGGCGAACGACTGGCCGGCCGTTCCCTGCAGCTGGATGTGGATGGTGTCATCCGGCAGGCCTTCATGGCCGTACTTCTTTGCCACCTCGCCCGACAGCATCGCGCCGGCGGTGCGGTTCAGGTTCTTGATCGGCGAAATGAACGAGACCTTCTCGCCACGCTCGATCGCCGGCTTGGCCTGCGCGATCAGCTTGTGGTCGAGCGCCTTGTCGAGGCCGTGGTCCTGCGCGCCCTGATGGAAGCGAGGCTCGCTCGAGGCCGGCGGCAGGTAGAAGATCTTGCTGAAGTCCAGGCCCTGTGCCTTCCAGTGGGTGATTGCCTTCGACTTGTCCAGCAGGTCGGCGCGGCCGATCAGCTCGTTGAAGGTACGGATACCCAGCTGCGCCATGATCTGGCGCGCCTCTTCGGCGACGAAGAAGAAGTAGTTGACCACATGCTCGGGCTTGCCCTGGAACTTCGCACGCAGCACAGGATCCTGCGTGGCGACGCCGACCGGGCAAGTGTTCAGGTGGCACTTGCGCATCATGATGCAGCCCTCGACGACCAGCGGCGCGGTCGCGAAGCCAAACTCGTCGGCGCCGAGCAGCGCGCCGATCACGACGTCGCGGCCGGTCTTCAACTGGCCATCGGTCTGCACGCGGATACGACCGCGCAGGCCGTTCAGCACCAGCGTCTGCTGGGTCTCGGCCAGGCCGAGTTCCCACGGCGTGCCTGCGTGCTTGATCGACGACAGCGGCGACGCGCCGGTACCGCCGTCATGGCCGGCGATCACGACGTGATCGGCCTTGGCCTTCGACACGCCGGCAGCAACGGTACCCACGCCGACTTCGGACACGAGCTTGACCGAGATGTCGGCCTTCGGGTTCACGTTCTTCAGGTCGTGGATCAGCTGCGCCAGGTCCTCGATCGAATAGATGTCATGGTGCGGCGGCGGCGAGATCAGGCCCACGCCCGGCACCGAGAAGCGCAGCTTCGCGATGTATTCGGACACCTTGTGGCCCGGCAGCTGGCCGCCCTCGCCCGGCTTTGCCCCCTGCGCCATCTTGATCTGGATCTGGTCGGCCGAGGTCAGGTACTCGGTGGTGACGCCGAAGCGGCCCGACGCAACCTGCTTGATCTTCGAACGCAGCGAATCGCCGGCCAGCAGTTCGATGTCCTTCTCGACGCGGTCCTGGCCGATGATGGATGCCAGCGAGTCGCCCTGCTTGATCGGGATGCCGCGCAGTTCGTTGCGGTAGCGTGCCTCGTCCTCGCCGCCTTCGCCGGTGTTGGACTTGCCGCCGATGCGGTTCATCGCGATCGCCAGCGTAGCGTGCGCTTCGGTCGAGATCGAGCCCAGCGACATCGCGCCGGTCGCAAAGCGCTTGACGATTTCCTTTGCCGGCTCGACTTCGTCGATCGGGATCGCCTTCGACGGATCGATCTTGAACTCGAACAGGCCGCGCAGCGTCATGTGACGCTTCGACTGATCATTGATGATCTGCGCGTATTCCTTGTAGGTGTTGAAGTTGTTCGCGCGGGTCGAGTGCTGCAGCTTGGCGATCGCGTCCGGCGTCCACATGTGGTCTTCGCCACGCACGCGGAACGCGTATTCGCCGCCGGCGTCGAGCGCATTCGCCAGCACCGGATCGTTGCCGAAGGCGAGTCGGTGCAGGCGCAGCGCTTCCTCGGCCACTTCGAACACGCCGATACCTTCGACGTTCGATGCGGTGCCCTTGAAGTACTTGTCGATCATTGCCTTGTTCAGGCCGATTGCTTCGAAGATCTGCGCGCCGCAGTAGGACATGTAGGTCGAGATGCCCATCTTCGAGAAGACTTTCATCAGGCCCTTGCCCACTGCCTTCTGGAAGTTGTAGATCACCTTCTCGGCCGACAGGTCGCCCGGCAGGCCCTTGGCCATGTCGACCAGGGTGTCCATTGCGAGGTACGGGTGGATCGCTTCGGCGCCGTAGCCGGCCAGCAGTGCGAAGTGGTGCGTCTCGCGTGCCGAACCGGTCTCGACGACGAGGCCGGTCGACGTGCGCAGGCCCTTGCTGACGAGGTGCTGGTGAATCGCGGACGTCGCCAGCAGCGCGGGGATCGCGACGCTGTCCTTGTCCACCTTGCGGTCGGAAACGATCAGGATGTTGTGTCCCGACTTCACCGCATCGACGGCCTGCGCGCACAGCGAGGCCAGGCGCGCTTCGACGCCTTCCTTGCCCCACGCGACCGGGTAGCAGATGTCGAGCTCGAACGAGCGGAACTTGCCGCCGGTGTGCTTGCTGATGTTGCGCAGGCGCGCGATGTCCTTGTAGTCGAGGATCGGCTGGGACACCTCGAGGCGCATCGGCGGGTTGATGTTGTTGGTGTCGAGCAGGTTCGGCTTCGGGCCGATGAAGGACACCAGCGACATGACAATCGCTTCGCGGATCGGGTCGATCGGCGGGTTGGTGACCTGCGCGAACAGCTGCTTGAAATAGTTGTACAGCGGCTTGTTCTTGTTCGACATGACGGCCAGCGGCGAGTCATTGCCCATCGAGCCGGTCGCTTCTTCGCCTTGCGCGGCCATCGGCGCCATCAGGAATTTCAGGTCTTCCTGCGTGTAGCCGAACGCCTGCTGGCGATCGAGCAGCGCTGTCGTGCTTGCCCGCTCTTCTTCCTCGGCCTTGATCTCGTCAAGCTTGATACGCACCGACTCGATCCACTGCTTGTACGGCTTCGCGTTCGCGAAGGTGTCCTTCAGTTCCTTGTCGTCGATGATGCGGCCGGCATCGAGGTCGATCAGGAACATCTTGCCCGGCTGCAGACGCCATTTCTTGACGATCTTCGAATCGGGGATCGGCAGCACGCCGGACTCCGAGGCCATCACGACGAGGTCATCGTCAGTGACGAGGTAGCGTGCCGGGCGCAGGCCGTTGCGGTCGAGCGTGCCGCCGATGTGGCGGCCGTCGGTGAAGGCCATCGCGGCCGGGCCATCCCACGGCTCCATCATCGCTGCGTGGTATTCGTAGAACGCGCGACGGTTGTCGTCCATCAGCGTATGGTTTTCCCACGCTTCCGGAATCATCATCATCATCGCCTGCGCGATCGGATAGCCGGCCATCACCAGCAGCTCGAGCGCGTTATCGAAGCAGGCGGTATCGGACTGGCCCTCATAAATCAGCGGGAACAGCTTCTTCAGGTCGTCGCCGAGCACGGCGGACTTCATCACGCCCTCGCGCGCGCGCATCCAGTTGAAGTTGCCCTTGACGGTGTTGATCTCGCCGTTGTGCGCGAGCAGGCGGTACGGGTGGGCCAGCGGCCACTCGGGGAAGGTGTTGGTCGAGAAGCGCTGGTGCACGAGGGCGAGCGCGGACACGCAGCGCGGATCCTGGAGGTCCTTGTAATAGACGCCGACCTGGTCGGCCAGCAGCAGGCCTTTGTAGACCACGGTGCGCGCCGACATCGACGGCACAAAGAATTCCTTGCCGTGCAACAGGTTCAGTGCCTGGATCGCGTGGCCCGACGACTTGCGGATCACGTACAGCTTGCGCTCGAGCGCATCGGTGACCATGATGTCGGCGCCGCGGCCGATGAAGATCTGGCGAATGACCGGCTCTTTGTCGCGCACGGTCGGGGACATCGGCATCTCGCGATTGACCGGCACGTCGCGCCAGCCGAGCACCACCTGGCCTTCGGCATGCACCGCACGCTCGATCTCCTGCTCGCAGGCGATGCGCGACGCCTGCTCCTTCGGCAGGAACACCATGCCAACGCCATATTCACCGGGCGGCGGCAGGGTCACGCCCTGCTTCGCCATCTCTTCACGGTAGAACTGGTCCGGGATCTGGATCAGGATGCCGGCGCCATCGCCCATCAGCGGGTCGGCACCAACGGCGCCGCGATGGTCGAGGTTTTTCAGGATGAGCAGCCCCTGCTCGACGATCGAATGGCTTTTCTGGCCCTTGATATGGGCGATGAAGCCGACGCCGCAAGCGTCATGTTCGTTTTGTGGATCGTAAAGGCCTTGCGCTTGCATTGCGGTACTCCAAAAACTATTCGACGGACTGCGAAGAATAGTGCAATGCAAAACCGTATTCAACCTAAAAAATTAGGGTCAGTATATATTTAATAGACTTCGGGCTCTGTCACAAAATTAAATAGGGACAGATTAGCAAAAAACAGCGTGTGCGCTATCCCGGAGGAATCACCCCCGGCTCACCCGGCCGTCAGTCGCATTGGGAAGCCCGGCATGGCAGGGCGTTCCTGAAGCTCGTCTAGCGAACGCTCCCAGTTTTCGGCGGGCGTCCACGGCGTGCCGGCTGCAGGCGCCGGTCGGTCAGTTTACTGAGCGACAGTTTGAACTCCTCGCCGCCGAGCGCCCAGGATTTGCGGGTCGCAGCCTCAATGGCTGCCGCCTTTTTCGGATCCGGCGGCAGTTCGCAGCGCCGCTGGTAGGCGACCTCGCGGTCGAAAGGCGTATTCCCCAAGCGCCAGTAAACCGGGTGGTCGGTAAGCCACGGCTGCTTCCGTACGCCAAGGTGGTGCCCATGGCTGGACCAAGGGTAGCCCGCCATCTCGGCAACGAGTCCGGCCAGCACGGGCTGGTATTCGACCCAGTGTGCGCAGTCGGTGAAGAAAGCGTCCGCGTCCATGACCGTGGCTCGAAAGCGCCCTTCCCACAGGCTGCCGCTGCGGCCATGGCGGGCGTTGAACCAGGGTACGTAATGGCGGCCGATTGCCTGCATCATCCGGCCGAGCCCGGCCTCATCGGACGGCGTTACGAGCAGGTGAATCCGGTTTGGCAGGAGTGCGAAGGCGTGGATGGCGACCCGGAACTGCTGCGCCGCGTCGCGCAGCCAGTCCAGGAATTGCCGGTAATCGTCCTCGTCGAGAAAAACTGGCTGCTCGTTGTTGCCGCGCGCGACCACATGGTGCAAGTGGTTCGGGACAACCAGTCGAGGCAGCCGTGCCATGCACCGACGCGCGCAGCAAAATCAGAACGGAATGTCGTCGTCGCCGATGTCGAAATCGGACTTGCGAGCAGGTGCGGACGCCGGCGCGCGCGCGGGCGCCTGCGCAGGCGGACGGGAGCCGCCGCCGAAGCCACCGTCATCCATGGATGCTGCACCGCCACCCATCCCCTGGCGACTGCCGAGCATCTGCATGCTGTCCGCGACGATTTCGGTCGAGTATTTCTCGACGCCGTCCTTGTCGGTGTACTTGCGAGTGCGCAGCTTGCCTTCGATGTAGACCTGCGAACCCTTTTTCAGGTATTGGCCGGCGATCTCCGCCAGCTTGCCGAAGAAGGCAATGCGGTGCCATTCGGTCGCCTCTTTCTGCTCGCCGGTGGCCTTGTCCTTCCACTTGTCGGTGGTGGCGACCGCGATGTTCGTCAGCGCATCGCCGCTCGGCATGTAGCGGGTTTCGGGATCGCGCCCGAGGTTGCCGACGATGATGACCTTGTTGACGGATGCCATACGAATCTCCCGAGTGGAAAGCAGAAAGGAAAGGGAATCAGGTGGGGGCCGCGACGCGCTTGGCGCGCCGCGGCAGGTTCTTCATGGATGCCGCGATTATAAGCCACGCCACCGTCAGCAGACAGCCGGCAGTGAACACCGCCTGACCGCCGAAATGCTGCGCCAGCAGACCGCCACCGGCACCGCCGGCGAACAGGCCGATCGCCTGCATGGTGTTGTAGACGCCGAGCGCGGCGCCGCGCGCGCCGGCCGGCGCGAGGCGGGACACCAGCGATGGCTGGCTCGCCTCAAGAATATTGAATGCGACGAAAAAAGACAGCAGCAGCATCACCAGCAAGCCAAACGACAACTGCTCCTGTACGACCGCGACTCGCAGGCCGAGCTCGACGATCAGCAGAAGCGCAATGGCCGACACGAACACCTGTTTCATTCGGCCGCGCTTCTCGCCGAGGAAAATCGGCGGCAGCATCAGCACGAACGAGGCGAGCACCACCGGCAGGTAGATTTTCCAGTGCTGCTCGATCGGCATGCCGCCGGCGCTGACCAGCACGTTCGGCAGCACGACAAACATCGACATCTGTATCGCATGCAGCGCCAGCACGCCGACGTTCATGCGCATCAGCTCGCCATCGCGCAGCACCTGCAGGAAGGAGGCGCGCTCGGGATCGCGCGGCGGCGCCTGCGGCACGATGAACACGACGACCGCAATCGCAGCAGCAGCCAGCACCGCGACCAGCAGGAACATGCCGCGCATGCCGACGGCCGCATACAGCAGGGGCGCCAACACCAGCGATGCCGCATAGGTAAGCCCGATTGAGGCACCGACCAGCGCCATCGCCTTGGTCCGGTGCTCGTCCCGGGTGGAGTCGGCAATCAGCGCCGTCACAGCAGCCGACACCGCGCCGGCGCCCTGCACTGCCCTGCCGATGATGACCCACACCACATGAGTATCGATTGCCGCCAGCAGCGAACCGGCGATGAACAACAGCAATCCGATGATGATGATCCGCTTTCGACCGTAGTGGTCGGAAGCGATGCCGAACGGAATCTGGCCAATCGCCTGCGTCAATCCGTACATACCCATGGCAAGCCCGACTAGGGTAGCGTTGTCGCCGCCGGGCAGAGAACTCGCATGCACCGCGAATACCGGCAGGATCAGGAACAGACCGAGCATGCGCAATCCGAAGATCGATGCCAGCGACACGCTGGCGCGCACCTCGAGGGCTGTCATGCGGCTGGAGGCGGAATCCTGGGACGGGGGCATAAATAGGCGCGATGGCGCCCGGCGAGGGACGGAAATCGTCCGCTCGGACAGGCAACGAACGGGTTTTGAAAACCCGCTATAGTAACAGGTTGACCCGCACCACCTGAGCCGCGAATTTTGCAAAATGGCAGGAATCCGGCAGATCAGCGCGGCACATCACCGACCACAGGCCAGCATGGAAGAAATTCGCATCCGGGGTGCTCGCACCCACAACCTGAAGAACATCAGCCTTGACCTCCCGCGCAACAAGCTGATCGTCATCACCGGCCTGTCCGGCTCGGGCAAGTCGTCGCTGGCTTTCGATACCTTGTATGCCGAAGGCCAGCGCCGCTACGTGGAATCGCTGTCGGCTTACGCGCGCCAGTTCCTGCAGCTAATGGAGAAGCCGGACGTCGACCTGATCGAAGGGCTGTCGCCGGCGATCTCGATCGAACAGAAAGCCACGTCGCACAACCCGCGCTCCACGGTCGGTACGGTCACCGAGATCCATGATTACCTGCGCCTGCTGTTCGCGCGCGTCGGCACCCCCTTCTGCCCGGACCATCCGGAGAACCCGCTGGCCGCGCAATCGGTGTCGCAGATGGTGGATGCCGTGCTCGCGATGCCGGAGGACACCAAGCTGATGATCCTTGCGCCGGTAGTCGCCAACCGCAAGGGCGAGCACGGCGATCTGTTCGAGCAGATGCAGGCACAGGGCTTTGTGCGCTTCCGCATCCAGAGCGGCACCGGCGACGCGAAAATTTACGAGGCCGATTCGCTGCCCAAGCTGAAAAAGACAGAGAAGCACACCATCGACGTCGTGATCGACCGGGTGAAGGTGCGCGCCGACATCAAGCAGCGGCTTGCGGAAAGTTTCGAAACCTCGCTGCGCCTCGCGGAAGGCCGCGCGATCGCGCTCGAAATGGACAGCGGCAAAGAGCATATCTTTTCGAACAAGTTCGCGTGCCCGACCTGCGGCTATTCGCTGCAGGAGCTAGAGCCCCGCCTGTTCTCCTTCAACAACCCGATGGGCGCCTGTCCGGAATGCGACGGGCTCGGCCACATCGAATTCTTCGACCCGCGCCGGATCGTTGCCTTCCCCAACCTGTCGCTCGCCTCGGGGGCGGTAAAGGGCTGGGACCGCCGCAACCAGTTCTACTTCTCGATGCTCTCGTCGCTGGCGAAACACTACGGCTTCGACGTCGACCTGCCATTCGAGCAGCTGCCCGAGAAGGCACAGCAAGTCGTACTGTACGGCTCGGGCAAGGAAAAAGTGCCGTTCGCCTACATCAATGAGCGCGGTCGCACGGTGATCCGCGAGCATACGTTCGAAGGCGTGGTGAACAACCTCGAGCGCCGCTACCGCGAGACCGACTCGATCGCGGTCAAAGAAGAACTGGCGAAGTTCATTAACGAGAAGGAGTGCCCGTCCTGCCATGGCGCGCGACTTCGTGTCGAAGCCCGCTATGTAAAGGTCGGCAACGGTGCGCAGCAGCGCGCGATCTTCCAGATCGCCGAACTGCCGCTGCGCGAGACGCTGGCCTTCTTCGAAGGCCTGAAGCTCAAGGGCGCGAAGCGCGAGATCGCCGACCGCATCATCAAGGAGATCGTCGCCCGCCTGCGCTTCCTGAATAATGTGGGCCTCGACTACCTGTCGCTGGACCGCAGCGCGGACACCCTGTCAGGTGGCGAAGCGCAGCGCATTCGCCTGGCGTCCCAGATCGGCTCCGGCCTGACCGGCGTGATGTACGTGCTGGACGAACCGTCGATCGGGCTGCACCAGCGCGACAATGACCGACTGATCGCCACGCTGAAGCATCTGCGAGACATCGGCAATACGGTGCTGGTTGTCGAACATGACGAGGATGCGATTCGCTGCGCGGACCACATTGTCGACATGGGACTGGGGGCCGGCGTACATGGCGGCGAAGTGATCGCGCACGGCTCGCTGCAGGAAATCCTCCGGCACCGGGAATCGCTGACTGCGAAATACCTGAACGGGTCGCTGGCGATCGACGTGCCGCCGCAGCGCGTGCCCATGGACCCGAAAAAGCAGCTGGCGATCCGAGGCGCGCGCGGCAACAACCTGAAGGACGTGACGCTGGAGCTGCCGGTCGGCCTGCTGACCTGCGTGACCGGCGTGTCCGGCTCCGGCAAGTCAACGCTGGTCAATGACACGTTGTATCACGTGCTGGCACGCCACCTGTACGGCTCGCAGACCGAGCCGGCCGAGCACGACGGCGCGTCCGGGCTCGAGCATTTCGACAAGGTAATCGCTGTCGACCAGGCACCGATCGGTCGCACGCCGCGCTCGAACCCCGCCACCTATACCGGCGTCTTCACGCCGATCCGCGAGCTGTTCTCTACCGTACCGCAAGCACGGGAGCGAGGCTACTCGGCCGGGCGCTTCTCCTTCAACGTCAAGGGCGGCCGCTGCGAGGCCTGCCAGGGCGACGGCGTGCTGAAGGTCGAGATGCACTTCCTGCCTGACGTTTACGTGCCCTGCGATGTCTGCCACGGCAAGCGCTACAACCGCGAGACGCTGGAAATCCAGTACAAGGGCAAGAACATTTCCGACGTACTTGAGATGACGGTCGAAGATGCGTTCGAATTCTTCAAACCGGTACCGCTGGTCGCGCGCAAGCTGCAGACCCTGCTCGATGTCGGGCTGGGCTACATCCGCCTCGGCCAGAGCGCGACCACCCTGTCCGGCGGCGAGGCGCAGCGCGTGAAGCTGTCACTGGAGCTGTCGAAGCGGGACACCGGCCGCACGCTCTACATACTTGACGAACCGACCACCGGCCTGCACTTCCATGACATCGCGCTGCTGCTCAAAGTGATCCACCGGCTGCGCGACCAGGGCAATACGGTGGTGATCATCGAGCACAACCTGGACGTGATCAAAACAGCCGACTGGCTGGTCGACCTCGGACCGGAGGGCGGTGCCGGTGGCGGTCAGATTATCGCAACGGGCACGCCGGAGGACGTGGCAAAGAACCCGGTCAGCTTCACCGGCAAATATCTGGCGCCGATGCTGATCCAGAAGAAGGAAAAGAAGCGCGCGTAAACGGGAAGACGGGCTACAGGCCCATCCACAAGCCGAGCGGCACGAACCCAAGTGCCGCCAGGTTGCCCAGCAGGACGATGGCAGCGACCTTGTCAGGCTCCTGCCGGTAGTTTTCGGCCACAATGAAGCAAAGCACTGCCGGCGGCAGCGCGGCAAACAGATACATCTGGCCGCGCTGCATCGCGGTCAGCGGCAACCATGAATCCAGCACATAAGCGACCGCCAGCCCGGCCAGCGGGCAGATGGTCGCGCCGACCAGGCCAATGCGCCAGCTTCGGAAATTCACGTCGGTCATGCGCACCCCGAGCGCGAGCAACATTAGCGGAATGCTGGCCTCGCCCAGCAGGCGCAGCGCCTGCAGCAGCACTGCCGGCAGGCCGATCTTCAGCACGGCGAACAGCATGCCGGCTGTCATTGCCAGCATCATCGGGTTGGCCAGCATGCGCAAGGTCGCACTCCGCGATCCGGGCCGGCCGCCCTCCATGATCCGTATGCCGAGCGTGAAGTAGACCAGGCTGCAGGCCATGAACATCGCGACCGCCTCTGACAGGCCCAACGGACCGAAAGCAAGCACCGCCAGTGGCAGTCCCATGTTCCCGCAATTGTTGTAAATCATCGGGGGAACGAAGGTGCGCGGGTCGTAGCCCAGCAAGCGCGCGACCGGCCACGCGATCAGCCCGGACCCCAGCGCGATCAGCCCTCCTGCCAGCAGCAGTGGCAGGTTGGCGACCACATCGAACTCCTTGGCCGCCAGCGCAGAAAACAGCAGCAGCGGACACAGCAATTCGGAACTGATGCGGTTGACCGGAACGATTTCGGCCTTGACCGAATCGCCGCGCAAACGGGTGTACGCATAACCGGCAAGGATCATCAGGAAGACAGGCAGGATGATACCTGCGATGCGGTGAAAAACGTCCATGGAGTAGAGAATCAGAGCAGTCGCTGCTCCGCGCGCTCGACCGCCTCGGCCGTGCCGCGCAATACAACGACGTCGCCGGCCACGAGCCGGGTATCGGGAGAAAAGGGAATGCGGCTTTTGCCGCGTCGCACGGCGGTCACTTCCGCGCCGAGCGTCGACAGGCCGAGCGCAGCGAAGGTCTGGCCAATGGCAGCCGCACCATCATGCAGCGGTACCGAATGCAGCCGTACCTGCAGGCGCTCGTCATCATCGGGCAGGTCATCGACACCGTGGAAAAAGCCGCGCAGCGATGCGTAACGCTCGCTGCGAGCCTGCTGCACGAGGTGCACCACGCGACGAAGCGGCACGCCCATCAGGACCAGCGCATGCGACGCCAGCATCAGGCTGCCCTCGATCCGCTCGGGAACGACCTCATCGGCACCGCCGGCGCGCAGCTTGTCGAGGTCGTCCTCGTCCACGCTGCGCACGATGGCCGGCAGCGCGGGCGCAAGCTCGTTCGCGAAATGCAGGGTACGCAAGGCGGCCGGCGTATCGGCATAGGTGATCACCAGCGCAGCGGCGCGATGGATGCCTGCCGCCAGCAGGCTTTCTCGGCGAGTGGCATCGCCGTAGGAGACCTGGGCGCCGGCGGCCTGCGCGTCGGTCACCCGCTCCGGATCAAGGTCGAGCGCATGGTAGGGAATCTTCTCCTCTTCCAGCAGTCGCGCCAGGCTCTGGCCGCTGCGACCGAAGCCGGCAATGATCACATGCCGCTCCTCGCTCATCGTGCGGCTCGCGAGGCGGGTCAGCGCCAGCGATTGCTGCATCCATTCGTTGCGGGACAACCGAAGTACGATGCGGTCTGCATTGGCGATCAGGAACGGGGTGGCCAGCATCGACAGCACCATCGCCGCCAGGATCAGCTGTACCAGCCCGCTGTCGACCAGCCCGAGCCCGCCGGCCTGGTTCAGCAGTACGAAGCCGAACTCACCGCCCTGCGCCAGCCCGAGGCCCGTGCGTATCGCCACGCCGGCGGAGGCACCGAACAGCCGGGCCAGCAAGGCAATCAGTGCGAATTTCATCACCACCGGGATCAGCAGGATGATCAGCACTAGCAGCAGGTTGTCGGCCACCAGCGCCATGTCGAGCATCATGCCGACGGTGATGAAAAACAGGCCGAGCAGCACGTCCCGGAAAGGCTTGATGTCCTCTTCCACCTGCAGTCGGTACTCGGTTTCCGAAATCAGCATCCCGGCGATGAATGCGCCAAGCGCCAGCGACAGGCCGGCGACCTCGGTGATCCACGCCGCACCCAGCGTGATCAGCAGCAGGTTTAGCATGAACAACTCATGAGAGCGGCGCTGCACGACAATCCGGAACCAGCGACGTAGCAGTACCTGCCCGAAAGTCAGCAGCAGCGCCAGAACGAACACCGCCTTGGCGGCTGCCAGCAACAGGTCTTCGGCCAAATTGGGGCCGGGATGCGCCAACGCCGGCACCAGAATCAGCAAGGGGACGACCGCCAGGTCCTGGAACAGGAGGATGGAAGTGATGCGACGGCCGTGCTCGCTCTCGAGTTCCAGGCGCTCGGTCAGCAATTTCAGGACGATCGCCGTCGACGACATCGACAGCGCGCCGCCGAGCGCGAACGCGGCGCTCCAGTTCAGCGTGAAGTACTGCGGCAGCAGATGCGCCATCGCCGCGCCGCCCAGCATGGTGACCGCGATCGTGAGCACCACTTGCGCCATGCCGAGCCCGAACACATTGCGCCGCATCGATTTCAGCTTCGGCAGCGAGAACTCGAGCCCGATGGAAAACATCAGGAACACCACGCCGAATTCGGCCAGCGTGTGCACTACTGCCGTGTTCGATGCCAGCCCCAGCGCATAAGGCCCGATCAGCACGCCAACCGCCAGATAGCCGAGCATTGGCGGCAAATGCATTACCCGGAACAGCACCACGCCCAGCACGGCAGCGACCAGCAGGATCAACGCGATTTCCAGGGCAGAGGTCATGGGGATCGATGCGGTCTTGCGCAGGCCCCTGCCTGAGACGGATGCCACGGGCAGGCGTGACGAATTCTTGCGTCTGGCAGGTTTTTTGCTTTAAGGATTCGGATATACTCTGCGCATGAGTGTAACGCATGAGAAAAATTCTCCGCAGTATTTCGACAACGCAGCTGCATTGCGCGCCCTGCAATTGGCCCGGCAGACGCTGGAGATCGAAGCCCAGGCCATTCTGGACCTGAATTCACGGCTGACCGACGCGGCAGACCATCCGTTTGCACGCGCCACCGCGCTGCTGCTCTCCTGCAGCGGACGCGTGGCGGTGTCGGGTATGGGCAAGTCCGGGCACATCGCCCGCAAGATCGCTGCGACCCTTGCCTCCACCGGCACCCCGGCACTGTTCGTGCATCCCGGCGAAGCGGCACATGGCGACCTCGGCATGGTGACCGAGGCAGATGCAGTGATCGCCATTTCGAACTCCGGCGAATCCGACGAACTGCTGGCGATCGTGCCGGTCATCAAGCGGCTCGGCGCCAAGCTGATTTCCATGACCGGCAGGCCGGCCTCGTCCCTGGCGAAACTGGCCGACGTGCATCTGGACGTCGGCGTGGCACGGGAAGCCTGTCCGCTGAACCTGGCGCCGACCGCCAGCACCACCGCAACACTCGCGCTGGGTGATGCACTGGCGGTGGCGCTGCTCGACGCGCGCGGCTTCCGGGAGGAGGATTTTGCGCGCTCCCATCCGGGCGGCGCGCTCGGGCGCCGGCTGCTGACCCATGTGCGCGACATCATGCGCACTGGCGACGCCATCCCGTCGGTCTCGCCCGACATTACGCTGCCGCAGGCGCTGCTTGAAGTCTCCCGCAAGGGCATGGCAATGACCGCCATCGTCGACGAGGCATCGCGCGTGATTGGCATCTTCACTGACGGCGACTTGCGCCGGCTGATCGAACAGGGTCGGGACTTCTCGAAAACGGCGGTGCGCGACGTGATGCATGCCAATCCGCGCGTAATCGGCCCCGACCAGCTGGCAGTCGAGGCAGTCGAGCTGATGGAGGAATTCCGCATCAACCAGGTGCTGGTGACGGAAGCTGATGGCACTTTGGTCGGCGCGCTGCACATTCACGACCTGACCCGGGCGAAGGTGATCTGATGAGCCTGACCGCCCCGCACCCGGCAACCGCGCGCGCGCAACGCGTAAAACTGATGATCTTCGACGTCGACGGGGTACTGACCGATGGCGGGCTGCGCTACGGGACGGAAGGCGAGTCGATCAAAACCTTCAACGTGCTGGATGGGCACGGCATCAAGCTGCTGCAGCAATCGGGCGTGCGCGCCGCCATCATTAGCGCGCGCCAGTCTCCTATCGTCGCAAGGCGCGCGGCCGATCTCGGCATAGCAGTGCTGAGGCAAGGCGTGCATGACAAGCGCGAAGCCTTCGAACAGGTACTGGTCGAACTCGGCCTGTTGCCTGCCGACTGCGGCTTCATGGGCGATGACGTCATCGACTTGCCTGTGATGACCCGAGTCGGTTTTGCGGCCAGCGTGCCAAACGGACATCCGGAAGTGCGCATGCGCGCCCACTTTGTCAGCGAAGCACGCGGCGGACAAGGTGCGGCACGGGAGGTGTGTGACTTCATCTTGCGAGCACAGAATAATTACGAGGCGGCGCTGGCGCCGTATCTGCGGTGAACACCGAGATTCGGCGCCGCGTGCCGGCCCTGCTGACGCTGGCACTGGTGCTGCTGCTGGCCGGGGGCAGCTACTGGGCGCTGGAAGTGGCGCGTCGCTCGAGCGACAGCCCGCAGGTCCGCTCGCCACGCACCGAGCCCGATTACATTATTGACCAGTTCCGCTATATCGCCGTGGCACGGGACGGCAAGGCCGAGTATGTCGTCGAAGGCGAGCGGCTGCTGCATGATCCGGTCAGCGACTCCAGCCTCGTGGAACAGCCTCGACTGCGCAACTACGCACCGGAGCGTGCGCCAATGACGCTGCGCGCCCGGACCGCCCGCATCAACCGCGATCACAGCGAGATCCAGTTGCATGACGACGTGCATTTAGAACGCCCGCAGGCGCGCGACGGCGAGGCGCTGAGCGTTCGCTCCGCCTACATGCTGGTGCTGCCCGAACGGGACATTGTCAAGACCGACCGCGCCGTCAGCGCCCGCCTCGGCGACTCGGTCGTTGAAGGCGTTGGCATGATCGCCGACAACCAGCAGCGCTCGCTGGCCCTGAATGGGCCCGTCAGCGCCACTTTCCTGCAACCTCGTTGACCCGATCCGCATTCCGATGAAAAAGCCTGCCCTGTCGAAACTGAAAATTATCGGCCTCGCCTGGCTGGCCGGGCTGGCTGCCAGCGGCGTACAGGCAGAGCGGGCCGACCGCGACAAGCCGACCAACGTCGAAGCGAACCAGATGTTCTATGACGAGGCGAAGCAGACCAATACCTTTGTCGGCAACGTCGTGCTCACCCGAGGGACGCTGGTGATGCAGGCAGAAAAACTGCTCGTGCGCCAGGACGCTGCCGGTTACCAGTATGCGACGCTGTACGCACCGACTGGCGGCGTGGCCAAGTTCCGCCAGAAGCGCGACGGCGGCAAGGATCTGTGGATCGAAGGCTTCGCGGCCGACCGTATCGAATATGACACCAAGTCGGAAGTCGCAAAACTGTACAAGCAGGGCAAGATCAAGATGATCGACTCGGGCCGTGTAACGGACGAGGTCGAGGGCGAATTTATCTCCTACGACAGCCGCTCCGAGTTCTACAGCGTCCTCAACTCGCCTAACGGCGAGAGCAAGCCCGGCGGAGGCCGCGTGCGCGCCGTGATCCAGCCGCGTAACCAGGACAAGCAGGGCAATGACAAATAACGCAGCCAGCCGGCTGCAGGTGCGCAGCCTCCAGAAGAGCTACGGCGCGCGCCAGGTCGTACGCGACGTGTCGCTCGAGGTCAGCAGCGGCGAGGTGGTCGGCCTGCTGGGACCGAATGGTGCAGGCAAGACGACATCGTTCTACATGATCGTCGGACTTGTCCCCTCCGAAGCGGGCGAGATCCTGCTTGACAACGAGCGAATCTCCGGCCTGCCCATTCACCGCCGCGCGCAGCGGGGACTTTCCTACCTGCCGCAGGAAGCCTCGGTATTTCGCAAGCTGTCGGTCGAAGACAACATTCGGGCGGTGCTGGAACTGCAATCGCAGAACGGCAAACCGCTGGTGCGCGCCGAGATCGAGCGCCGGCTGGACACGCTGCTCGCAGAACTTCAGATTGACAAGCTGCGCGACAGCCCGGCGCTCGCACTGTCGGGCGGCGAACGGCGCAGGGTGGAGATCGCGCGGGCACTAGCCACCCGGCCACGTTTCATCCTTCTCGACGAGCCCTTCGCTGGCGTGGACCCGATCGCAGTGATAGAAATCCAGCGCATCGTCCGCTTCCTGAAAGACCGCGGGATCGGCGTGCTGATCACGGATCACAATGTGCGCGAAACACTGGGCATCTGCGACCGCGCTTACATCATCAATCAGGGCGCCGTGCTTGCGTCGGGCAGTCCGGACGACATCATCGGCAATGAATCCGTTCGCCGGGTATATCTCGGCGAACATTTCCGCATGTAGCGACGAGGCCCATGAAGCAGACTCTACAGCTCCGCGTATCACAGCACCTGGCGCTGACCCCGCAGCTGCAGCAGTCCATCCGGCTGCTGCAGCTGTCGACACTGGAGCTGCATCAGGAACTCGAGCAAATGCTGATCGACAATCCTCTGCTCGAGCGCCTGGACGACCCGCTCGATCACTCGGTGAGGCTGCTTGCCGATGGCGCGATCAGTCCCGAACCGTCGGCCTCGATACCACCTTCAGACCAGGCCACTGGGAACGCGGAGACCGGCTACGACAGTCCGCCGGCAGGCGAAGGCGGCAATGACGGCGGAAATGACAGCGGCGAAGACGGCGGCAGCGGCGCCGATGCGGACTGGAGCTTCGACGACGTAGCCCGTTCCAACAAGGCGCCGGAGGATGACCATGCGCGCCCGCAGCTGGAGGCGCATGAATCCACACTGAGAGAGCATCTGCTGGAGCAGCTCGCAGTCACCGTGAACAACCGGCGCGATCGCGCGCTGGTCGAGTTACTGATTGATGCCCTCGATGACAATGGCTATCTCGAGGAATCATTGGAGGAAATCCACGCTCGGCTGCCGGAAGAGCTCGACATCGAACTTGAAGAACTGAGCGTTGCGCTCAAGCTGTTGCAGAGTTTCGAGCCGGCCGGGGTAGGCGCGCGCAATGCCTCGGAATGCCTCGCGATCCAGATCCGCAGGATGGAGAAAGTTCCGCTCGTCACGCGAAGAATGGCTCTGACACTGGTGGAAGATCACCTTGAACTATTCGCACAGCGGGAGTTCAACAAGCTGAAAAAGGCGCTCGATTGCGACGATGAGGATTTGCGCGAGGCGCAGTCAGTCATCCGGCGCTGCAACCCGCATCCGGGCGCTGCATATGCCGGGGATGCCTCGGATTATGTGGTGCCGGATGTGATTGTCAAACGCGCGAAGAATGGTTGGCAGGTAACGCTGAACCGGGAGGTCATGCCAAAGCTGCGCGTGAATGCGATGTACGCGAATATCCTGAAGCAGAACAAGGGTGATGGCTCACTGACATCCCAGTTGCAGGAGGCCAAATGGCTGATCAAGAACATGCGCCAGCGCTTCGACACCATCTTGCGGGTCGCCCAAGCCATTGTGGATCGTCAGCGCAATTTCTTCTCCCATGGCGAGGTGGCTATGCGGCCTCTTGTCCTGCGTGAAATTGCTGATACACTGGGCCTGCACGAGAGCACTATTTCACGCGTGACTACGCAGAAATACATGCTGACGCCGCATGGCATGTTCGAGCTGAAATATTTTTTCGGCAGTCATGTGGCGACTGAAGCCGGTGGCGAAGCTTCCTCGACCGCAATTCGGGCATTGATCAAACAGCTGATAGGAGCAGAGGACCCGAAAAATCCATTTTCAGATAGCAAGATCACGGACATGCTGGCTGAACAAGGAATGGTGGTCGCGCGGCGTACAGTCGCCAAGTATCGCGAAGCGCTAAAAATTCCTGCAGTAAACCTCCGCAAGTCCCTCTGATCCCGGTAATTCGGACCGCAATGTGCGGGCGAAGCATCGCTTGCAGGCCGCGATCCCGATTACGACCCCGAGTTTTTAACCGTTGCTGCGTTCCGTCCGTCATACCTGCCGGCGGTGCCGGCCGGATCCTCCAGCGACGCCATGCCAAGGAGTGCTGTGTATGAATCTCAAGATCAGCGGTCACCATCTGGAACTGACTCCCGCCCTCAGGGAGTATGTGGAAACCAAGCTGGAGCGCATCAAGCGCCACTTCGATCACGTCATCGATGTGACGGTCATTCTGGCGGTGGATGCCAATACCGAGAAGGAGAAGCGCCAGCGCGCCGAGATCAATGTGCACATGCGAGGCAAGGACCTCCATGTGGAAAGCGAGGCGCAGGATATGTATGCAGCGATCGACCTGCTGATGGACAAGCTCGATCGACAGGTACTCAGGCACAAGGACAAGATCCAGGATCATCAGCACGCCGGCATCCGCGGCTACGATGGCTCGGAGGCCGAGGCCGCCTGATCCTGCAGTCGGGCAAAAAAGGGCGCGGCAGCGCCCTTTTTTGTTGCCTGCGCTTTACGGGGCTGCGGCGCTTGGCCAATTCGCGCGATGCAAAGCTCGCCTTCCTGCGCACCGAAGGTGCGCATCCCGAATCCCGCTACACTGTTTCCTTTTTCTAATTTGTCTTCAGCATGAGCGATTTCGTCCACACCGAGATTCGCGGCACTACCGGCATCATCATCCTCGATCGCCCGGCCGCACTGAACTCCCTGACCCTCGACATGGTGCGCGCCATGACTGCATCGCTGCTCGCCTGGCGCGACGATTCGGCGATCAGGGCGGTGCTCGTTCGAAGCAGTAGCGAGCGTGCGTATTGCGCTGGCGGAGATATTCGCTTTTTCCATCAGAAGGGCAGCGCCAGCGCAACCGGCGGTGCGGCACTCATCGAGGATTTCTTCACCGAGGAATATGCGCTGAACCATCTGGTTCATACCTACCCAAAGCCCTATGTAGCGCTGATGGATGGCGTGGTCATGGGCGGCGGCATGGGGATTGCGCAGGCTGGCCCGAAGGCGCGGGTGCGCGTGGTGACCGAGCGTACGAAGATGGCCATGCCCGAGACCGGCATCGGCCTGTTCCCTGACGTCGGTGGCGGCTGGTTCCTGTCGCGTGCGCCGGGACAACTGGGCACCTACCTCGGCGTCACCGGCGAGGTAATCAACGCAGCCGATGCGATCCATGCCGATCTGGCCGACCTGTTCGTACCGGGCGCTGAATTGCCGTCTCTGGCAGAGGCCATCCTCGACGCTCCCGATGCGCGCACCGCTGCAGAATCCTTCTGCACGCGTTTTGCTGCGCATGTCGACCCGTCGCAAAGCCGGCTGGCACAGTATCGCGCAGACATTGACCGCCATTTCGCCCTAGGTTCGGTGCAGGCGATCATGGATTCACTGGCCGCGGATGGCAGTGAATTCGCGAACCGGACGCTGGCGACGATGCGCAAACGATCGCCCCTGATGATGAGCGTGACACTGAACCAGATCCGGCGCGCCGCGACGATGGACATCGCCGACTGCCTGCGGATGGAACGCACGCTGGTCAGGCGCTGTTTCGAGCATGGCGAGGTACTGGAAGGCGTGCGTGCACTGGCGATCGACAAAGACCATGCGCCCGCATGGACGCCAGCGACACTGGACGACGTGACCCCGGAGATGGTGGATCGATTCTTCGATAGCGCATGGCCGGGCTACGCGCATCCGCTGAGGTCGCTCGGGTAAGACACGCCGACAGCGGACAGCGCTCAGCCTGCGCCGCAATCGAGGGCCAGTGCAGCGAGCATGGGCGCTCAGATTTCGTCGACGGCGAACAGGCGGCGGTACTCCCGCATCGCATAGCGGTCAGTCATGCCGGCGATGTAATCGGCCACTTTCCTTGCCTGTTGGCGCACGTCGTCGCCGGCGATCTGGTAATCGGGTGGCAGCAGTTGCGGGCCGCTGAGGAAAATGCCGAACAGATCGGTCACGATACGGCGCGCCTTGCTGGTCATCCGGTTGACCTGGTAATGCTGATACAGATTCTTGCGCAGGAAGCGCTTCAGTTCCTGTGCCTGCAACTTCATCGCATCGGAAAAGGCAATCAGTGGCGGCGCGTTCCGCACGTCCTCGATCGACTGCACCCCGGCGGCAGCGATATTGCCGCGCGAGGTGGCGATCAGGTCGACGACCAGCGCATTGATCATGCGGCGCACCGTCTCATTGATCGCGCGCCGGCCGGCAATGCCCGGATACTGCTGCTGCACGTCGACTGAATGACGGGCATACAGACTGACCTGCTGCAGCTGCTCCACTGTCAGCAGCCCGGAGCGCAGGCCATCGTCGATGTCGTGGTTGTTGTACGCGATTTCGTCGGCAAGGTTGGCCAGCTGGGCCTCGAGGCTAGGCTGTTTGCGTTCGATGAAGCGGCGACCGACGGCGCCCAGTGCCTCCGCATTCGGAAGCGAGCAATGCTTGAGTATGCCCTCTCGGGTCTCGAACATCAGGTTCAGCCCGTCGAATGCGCCGTAACGCTGCTCCAGCGTATCGACCACCCGCAGGCTCTGCAGGTTGTGCTCGAAGCCCCCGTAGTCCTTCATGCAGGCGTTCAGTGCGTCCTGGCCTGCGTGGCCGAACGGCGTATGGCCGAGGTCGTGCGCAAGCGAGATCGCCTCGACCAGGTCTTCGTTCAGCTGCAGGTTGCGCGCCAGCGAGCGGGCGATCTGCGCGACCTCGATGCTGTGGGTCAGGCGGGTGCGGAACAGGTCGCCCTCATGGTTGACGAACACCTGCGTCTTGTATTCCAGCCGGCGAAAAGCGGCCGAATGAATGATGCGGTCTCTGTCGCGCTGAAACTCACTGCGCGTGTCAGGTGTCGCCTCAGCGATACTGCGCCCGATCGAAGTTCCTGAACGGGCGGCGTAGGGCGCAAGTCGGTCTTCTAGGCAGGCGCTCATGCTCAGGCTTTCGTGCAAGCGGCGAGCGTGGCTTTCAGTGCATCGGCCGGCGCGGCGGTGATGGTCGCCTGCCCCAGCGGCCGAAGCAAGATGAATTTGATCTGGCCGTCCTCGTTCTTCTTGTCGACCTCCATCAACTCGAGCCAGCGCGCCTCGCCGAGGTCAGGGGCGACGGTGGGCAGACCGGCGGCCCGTACCAGCGCCACGATGCGCGACTTGTCCTGCGGCGCAAGATAACCGAGCCGCACCGACAGGTCGGCCGCCATCACCATGCCGCAACCGACCGCCTCACCGTGCAACCATTCGCCGTAGCCAAGCCCGGCCTCGATCGCGTGACCGAAGGTGTGACCGAAGTTCAGGATGGCCCGCAGCCCGCCTTCACGTTCATCCTGCCGGACGACCTCGGCCTTGATTTCGCACGAGCGCTGGATCGCATGCGCAAGCGCAGCATCGTCACGTGCCATTAGTTCCGCGATGTGCTGCTCCTGCCACCGGAAAAAATCGGGGTCGATGATGGCGCCATGCTTGATCACCTCGGCCATGCCGGCCGACAGCTCGCGGTCCGGCAGCGATGCCAGCGTTGCGGTGTCGGCCAGCACCGACTGCGGCTGGTAGAACGCGCCGATCATGTTCTTGCCAAGCGGATGATTGATCGCTGTCTTGCCGCCCACCGAGGAGTCCACCTGAGCCAGCAGCGTGGTAGGTACCTGTACGAAGGGCACGCCGCGCATGTAGGTTGCGGCCGCAAAACCGGTCATGTCGCCGATCACACCGCCGCCAAGGGCGACCAGTGTCGTCTTGCGGTCGCACTTGTTTTCGAGCAGCGCGGTGAAAATCTGCATCAGGCTGTCGACGTTCTTCTCCTCCTCGCCATCCGGCAGCACGATCGGGATGCACTGCTTGCCGGCCGCCTGCAGCATGGCCGACAGGCGCTCGAGATAGAGCGGCGCGACTACCGTATTAGTGACGATAGCGACCCGCTTGCCGGGCACATGGCGGGCGAACTCGCCATCCTCAAGCAGATGGCGGCCAATGACAATCGGATAGCTGCGTTCGCCGAGGTCGACGGCCAGCTGGGCAAACACGGAGGACGAAGGATTCATGAAGCAGCTTGTGCGGAACGGTTGGTAGCCTCGACGGCATTGGCGGGCGCTTCAGCTTCTGCAGCAGCGGGCGCAGCCAGTTCGAGTTGCGACAGGATGGTCTGGACGATGGACTGCACATTCGGCCGGCCGGTCTCGATCGTAATGTGAGCCACCTCCTGGTACAACGGGCCGCGCTCGCGCGCCAGTGCTTCGATCGTCGCTTTCGGATCGGCCGTCTGCAGCAACGGCCGGTTGCGGTCATGGCTGGTCCGCTGCAGCAGGCTGGTGACCGATGCGCGCAGGTAGATCACGGTTCCCCGCTCATGCAGGTAACGGCGGCTCTGCGGGTTCAGCACCGCGCCGCCGCCGGTGGCCAGTACGATGCCCTGCTGCGCGGTCAGGTCGCGGATCACGTCAGCTTCGCGCTGGCGAAAGCTGGCTTCGCCTTCAATTTCGAAAATCAGCGGGATCGACGCACCGGTGCGCGCCTCGATTTCATGATCGGCATCGACAAAGCGCAGCCCCAGCCGGCGGGCCAGCGCCCGGCCGATCGTGGTCTTGCCCGAGCCCATCAGCCCGACGAGGAAAATATTGGAATTCGGCGTCAGCATGGTGACCGTTGCAGGGGGTGTTCCCCCGGAAAGACGACAGTTTATCCCATCCGGCCGCGCCGATTCCGCTCAGGGTGCGAGCGCCGGCCGGCTGGCGGCCATGTCGGCGACGATGCGAGGCGTAATGAAGATCAAGAGTTCTTTCTGAACACGCAGCTGGCTGGTGCTGCGAAACAGTGCACCGACGCCGGGAATGTCGCCCAGTACCGGCACCTTGACGACATTGGTACGCTCGTCCTGCGTGAAGATGCCGCCGAGGACAACGGTGCCGCCGTTCTCGACCTGCACGTTGGTCTTGACGTGCTTGGTGTCGATTGCATAACTGGTACCGACCGCAATGCCCCGCGAATCCTTGGCTACATCGACAGTCAGCAGGATGTTCCCGTCCGGTGTGATCTGCGGCGTGACCTCGAGCTTCAGGTTGGCTTTCTTGAACTGGACCGACGTCGCGCCGCTGCTGGTCGCCTGCTGGTAGGGAATCTCTTCGCCCTGCTCGATGATTGCCGGCTGCTGGTCGGCTGTGACTACGCGCGGGCTGGAAATGATCTTGCCCTTGCCATCGGCCTGCAAGGCCGACAGTTCCAGGTTGAGGAACCGGTTCGCACTCGCATTGAACAAGCTGAAGCCGATGCTGGCGGCCGTGTTGGTGCCGATCCTGTCGGCCGGCAGGTTCACGAACTGCGTATTCTGTACCGCACCGCCGGCACCGCCCACCTGATCGACGACACCCTGATAGTTGCCAGCGACGGCGAGTCGCGCATTACCCGGCAAGTTGATGCCTGGCGGGCTGTTGCGGTCGAGGTAGCCAAGCTTCACGCCGAGGTTGCGATTGAAACTGTCGTCAGCCTCGACGATCCGCGCTTCGATCAGCACTTGCCGCTGCGGCACATCGGTGATCTGTATCAGGCGCCGTACCTCTTCGAGCTTGGCCGGGGTGTCGGTAACAAACAGCTTGTTGGTGCGCGGCTCAGCGGACGCGCTGCCTCGGCGGGACAGCATGCTACTGCGGCCGGGCTGGCCATCGAGGCCGAACACTTTCTGGAACGCCTCGGCCTTCTGATAGTTGAGCTGGAAAGTCTCCGTGACCAGCGGCTCGAGTTCGGAGATATGCGCGCGCTGCTCAAGTTCGAGCCGCTCCTTGGTCAGCAATTCGTCCCTCGGCGCGATCCACAGCACATTGCCATGCCGCCGCATGTCCAGTCCGCGCGCCTGCATCACGATGTCGAGCGCCTGGTCCCAGGGCACATCCTTCAGGCGCAGCGTAAGGCTGCCGCTGACGGAATCGCTGGCGACCACATTCAGGCCGGTGAAATCCGCAATCACCTGCAGCAGCGCGCGAACGTCAATGTTCTGGAAATTCAGCGACAGTTTCTCGCCGCGATAACCGCGTCCGCTGCCCCGCTCCTCGGGTTTCGGCGGGCGCACCTCGACGACCAGCCGACGGTCTGTCTGCCACGCAATATAGTCCCACTGACCGCGCGACTCGATGGACAGCCTCGCCGCATCTCCGCTGGTACCGGCGGTCACAGCCAGCACCGGGGTACCGAAGTCGCTGACGTCCAACCGGCGACGCAGCACCTCAGGCAGCCGGGCCTTCATCAGGTCGATCACCAACGACTGTCCCTGCCGACGAACGTCGACGGCGGCTTGCGGGCTCGACAGGTCAACGACCACCCGACCAGTGCCCCCCTCGCCCCGACGGAAGTCGATATCCACGATCGAAACCCGCTCGCTCGCGATCTCCGCGGATCGCGCAGCCGACGATTCTCCCGCGGCCTGCTCGAACAGGGTGACCAGCAGTTCGCTGTCGCGCAGCTCGGTTTCGAAGCCCATCGGACGCTTGAGGCTGAGCACGAGCCGCGTGCGCCCGGCCGCCTGAACGATGTCGACGTGGCGGATCTCGCCGCGATTGAGCAACCGACGCGCCTGCCCGGTCAGGTTGATCGTATCCGGCAAATCGACCACGATGCGTGGCGGCGTGGTGGTGGAAAAGGTCGGGGGCTTCGCCGACAGCGGCTCCCGCAGCCGGATGCGCAGCCCGGATTGGGCGCCCTGCTGCACGGCCTCGACCTGCCGGACTGCGTTCGGCTCCGCCAGTGCATTGTTCGAGACCAATGGCCAGCAGCAGGCAAACCGCATCAGCCAGCGTGCGATCGACTTCATCAGCGCTCCTCTAGTCGCAGTTGTGCTCGGCGCGGACTCCACGTGCCAGCGCCTTCGCGTACCAGTTCATCGATGTCGATACTGGTGTCGTTGATCGCCGCCACCTTGCCAAAATCCTGGCCGAGATGGCTGCCGAGCCGCACCGAGTAGATCAGCCGACCAGCCTCCACCAGGGCGACACGGTCCGATCCCCGCCGCAGGATGCCGACCAGGCGCAGGGCGTCCAGCGGAAAGGACTCCAGCGGCTCGCGATTGCGCCGCAGGTCAGGCTCAAGCCCGCCCCCGGTCACGGAGGCAGCCGCAACGTTCAGGCGAACCGGATCGAATGGATCGCCCCGCGTTCCGGGCTCATAGCGAAATACCGGTGTGGCCAGCTGCGGAATCGCCTGCACGGGCTGCGGGGGCTGCCGCCGCCGTGCAGCCTCCATCCACGCCGCCAGGTCCTCCTCCTGCTGGAGGCTGCAGCCGGCAAGCAGGCTCGCCGCGGCCAGCCATCCGCCTGCCCGTTTCATTGGCTCACCTGCCGCCCGGGACGCGGAGACTTGCCACCCTCCGCCTGCTCGCCCGGCTCGAGATAGCGATATGCGCGCGCGACGCAATCGAATGCCAGCATGCCGTCGCGCTGCCGAACGAGGCCGATGCGGTCGATGTTCACGATACGGCTCATGTTCGTGACATCGCTGACAAAACCGGCGATTGCATGGAAAGAACCATTGAGCCGCATTTCCACCGGCAGCTCCGCAAAATACTCTCCCGCCTTGACCTGCCCCGGCTTGAACAGTTCGAACTGCAGCCCGCGCAGCGATCCTGCCCGGCTGATCTCTGCCAGAAGTGCATCCATCTCGGCCTTGCCCGGCAACTGTCGGCCAAGTTGCTCCACCAGCGCCGAGACTTCCGCCTTCTGCCGGCGCAGGCCGTCGAGGTGCCTGACCTGGGCGAGCTTGTCTTCGAACGCAGCGCGCAGGCGCTGCTCTTGATGGTGCGCGTCGTCCAGCGCCTGCCACTGCGGCGCCCATGCAAACCAGCCGCCCGCCGCAACCACGCCGACCAGGACGCCGACGATGCACAGCGAGCGCGGCAGCGGTGGCCACAGCCCCGGATCACGCCCCTCAAGCCCGCGGAACTGCATCGCCCATGCACGCACGCGCGCGAGGACATGATTGTGCGAAGCGGTCATCGCATCCCTTCATCGCCGGAGGTTTCGGGCTCGAGCGCAATCGCGAACTCGACCAGACGGCGCGCTTCGCGCGCCTGACCCAGCGTCACTGCCTTGACCTCGACCAGCTCGGCCCGGCCAAGCCCGGCGGTCTCGCCATCGAGTGCATGCAGGAAATCGGAGACGCCGGCGTTCGACAGCGCATGCCCGGTCAGCACGGTGCGCTCCGCCTGCTTCAGGGAGGTCAGTGCGACGCCGTCCGGCACGCGCTCGACCAATTGGTCGAGCAAGCGCACCGCGCGGGCCCGGCTGTCCTGCAGGCGCTCGACGGCAGAGCGGCGTGCATTCAGCGTATTGATTTCGTCGCGCAAACCGCGCACTTCCCGCAGGCGGAGGTCGAGTTGCGCGTTTTCCAGCTCCAGACGCTGATTGCGCTCGCTCTGATTCGACAACCGGCTTGCGTTGAAAGCCACGACGGCCAGCACCAGTGTCAAACCCAGCAGGGCGGCCAGCACGAGCAGCCGCCTGAACTCACGCTTGCGCGTGCCTCGCCGTTCTTCTCGCCAGGGCAACAGGTTGAAGCGGCTCACCTCGTGAAGCTCCGCAGCGCGAGCCCGCAAGCGAGCAAGGCTGCCGATGCCCGCTGTTGCGCGGGCAGCGAGATACGCTCCCGGCCACCCGTGATTTCCAGCAGCGGGTCGGGCACGGTGACCCCAATGCCTTGCGCCTGCGACAGTGCAGACGGCAGTCCGGTCGGTATCTGTCCCAGCAAGTAAAGATGGGCCGGTGCAGGGTAGGTGGTGGACGCGCAGAACATCTGCACGAGACGATCAAACTCATGACGGATCCGGTCGCATGCATCGGCATCCCGCCGCGGCATGCCCTGCACGAGCTCGCGCTCGTGCAGCAGTTCTGTCCCCAGCACGAACAGGCAATGGCTGCGCTCGGCATCGATCTGCAGCACGGCGACCGGCCGTTCCGGATCTGCTGCGCGCCCGGCCTCAGCGAGGCCGACCACCTCGGCCAGCACATGCGACTCGACGTCGACGATGCGCGGCCTCAATCCGGCCGACAGCGCCAGATCGACCCGCTGGTCGATCTGCTCCCGGCGGGCAGCGACCAGCATCACGTCCACGAAACCCGGTTGGCCAATGGTCGGTCCGAGTACCGTGAAATCGATCCCGGCCTCCTCGCGCGGGAAAGGCAGGCTGGCACCGGCCTCCGCCTCGATTTCGATTTCGAGGTCATCTTCATGCAGGGTGTCGGGCAGGGACAGGATCTTCTTCATGACTGCGCCCGCCGGCAGGGCAAGTGCAGCGTCGCGCAGGCGGGTGCCACTGGCTCGTACTGCCTGTCGCAGGGCATTGGCCAGCGCCTCAGGCTGCACGATGGCGCCATCGCGCAACGCCCCCTGAGGCATGGGTTCGGACGCGGCATGCCGCACCTGCAGCGGCCACCCGGGTGCCCCGAGTTCAACCAGATGGATCCCGGCTCCGCCAATATCGATACCGAGCACGGGGTCTCGGGATCGCCCCAACCATCGATCGAGAGAAAACATCACCTGCGCTCCGGATTGTCGATTGATAAATGCGTCGCGGATGCTAGCAAGCAGCTTTCCAAAATGTAAAGTCGCGGGTCTTGTCCGTTGTCAAATGCAGACTGAATTGCAAGACGCGGTCAGGAGCAGACGAAGATGCGACGGAAGAATTGCCCGCTGTTTGACGGCCGGGCAAGCGGAAACAGGCCGCTATAATGAGCGCCATCAACCAATCTGCACCTCCCCCTTCCTGAATGAACAACTCCCCCTCGTCGAATGCTGCGGATGGCGGCAAGGGCCGTACCCGACTGCCCGGGCCGGTGAAAGCAGCGCTTGGCCTGTTCGGTGTCCTCTCCGGCCTGGCGGTCATTGGCCTGCTGCTGATCGGCTTCATGCTGATGATGGCCTACCCGAACTTGCCGGACATTGATTCCCTGGCGACCTACCAGCCGAAGATGCCGCTGCGAGTGTTCTCGGCCGACAACGTGCTGATCGGCGAATTCGGCGAAGAGCGGCGCAGCCTGGTTCGCTACAAGGACATACCGAAAGTGATGAAGCAGGCGGTGCTGGCGATCGAAGACGACCGCTTCTATCAGCACGGTGGCGTCGATTACTGGGGCATCTTGCGCGCGGCGATCCATAACACGCTCGGCGGAAGCCGACAGGGTGCCTCGACGATCACGCAACAGGTCGCGCGGAACTTCTTTCTCTCCAGCGAGCAGACCATCAAGCGCAAGCTGTACGAAGTGCTGCTGGCCTGGAAAATCGAGCAGACCCTGACCAAGGACCAGATCCTCGAGCTGTACATGAACCAGATCTATCTCGGCCAGCGCGCATACGGCTTCGCATCGGCCGCGCAGATCTATTTCGGCAAGAAGCTGTCGGAGATCAGCACCGCCGAGGCCGCGATGCTGGCCGGGCTTCCCAAGGCGCCATCGGCCAACAACCCGGTGGTCAATCCCAAGCGCGCGCGCGCGCGCCAGCAATACATCCTGCAGCGCATGCATGACCTCGGCTACATCACGGCCGCGCAATACGAAGAGGCGCGCAAGGAAAAGCTGAAGATCAAGATGGACAGCAACGACTTCGGCGTGCATGCGGAGTTCGTCGCCGAGATGGCCCGCCAAATGGTGTATGACCAGTTCAAGGAGGATGCCTACACGCGTGGCCTGAACGTGTTCACCACCATCACCAAGGCCGACCAGGATGCTGCCTATCTCGCCCTGCGGCGCGGCGTGCTCGACTACGAAAAGCGGCAGGCGTACCGCGGCCCGGAGGGCTACATCGACGTGCCGGCCAACAAGGGCGAGGCAGAGGCCGCGATCGAATCCGCGCTGGCCGAGCATCCGGACAGCGATGGCATCGTGGCTGCTGTAGTGCTGTCCGCAACATCCAAACAGGTGCGTGCGATGCTCGCTTCGGGCGAAGAGGTGACGATCGCCGATGCCGGGATCGGCATGGCCGCCAGCGCGCTCGGCGAGAAGGCAGCGGCCAACCGGCGGATCAGGCGTGGTGCCGTCATCCGGCTGGTACAGGAAGCCAGCGGCTGGACCATCATCCAGCTGCCAGAGGTCGAGGCGGCATTCGTCGCGGCCCACCCGGACGACGGCGCGATCCGCGCGCTGGTCGGCGGCTTCGACTTCAACCGCAACAAGTTCAACCACGTCACCCAGGCATGGCGCCAGCCGGGCTCGTCCTTCAAACCGTTTATCTACTCGGCGTCGCTGGAAAAAGGATTCTGGCCGGGCACCATGGTCAACGACGCGCCGCTGGTCTATGCGGCGGCACAGACCGGCAGCCAGGCATGGGAGCCGAAGAACTACGACGGCAAGTTCGAGGGAATGATGACCATGCGGCGCGGACTGACCAAGTCGAAAAACATGGTCTCCATCCGCATCCTCGACAAGATCGGGCCGCAATATGCACAAGAATTCGCGACCCGCTTCGGCTTCGACCCGGGCAAGAACCCGCCCTACCTGACGCTCGCGCTCGGTGCTGGCGCAGTCACCCCGCTGCAGCTCGCCGGCGCCTATGCGGTCTTCGCCAACGGGGGCTACAAAGTGAATCCTTACCTGATATCGAGGATTACCGACAACGATGGCAAGACCCTGTTCAAGGTCGAACCCGAGCGTGCGGGCGACGAGGGACTGCGGGTAATCGACGAGCGCAATGCCTTCCTGGTCGACAGCATGCTGAAAGACGTGATCCGCTACGGCACTGCGACCCGTGCGCTGTCGCTCAAGCGCGCAGACATCGCCGGCAAGACCGGCACCACGAACGACTCGATTGATGCATGGTTCGCGGGCTACCATCCGAAGCTGGTCGGCGTGGCATGGATAGGCTTCGACAAGCCTCGCAACCTGGGCAACCGCGAGACCGGCGGCGGCCTTGCGCTGCCGATCTGGATCGGCTACATGCAAAAGATTTTGCCTGCGCTACCGGTGGTCGAGCGCGAGGTGCCTGCCGGCGTGGTAACGCACAACGGCGACCTGATGTACGGCGAATATGCGGAGGCCGGGCTGGGCGTGCTGGGCGACGAGCCGAAACCGGCGGCGCCGGAAGAGCCGCTGCAGGATTCGCAGAAGAGCGAGATCTTCTGATCTCGGTGTCCGGCTCAGGCGCTGATGGTCAGCCCGACGCCCGCCTGTGCGCTGCCGAGCGAAGACAGCGCAGCGAACAGTTCGGATCCGTCGCGCGTATCGAGCCAGCGGCCCTCATTCAGGCGGTAATGAAAGCCGCCGGCGCGCGCGGCGACCCAGATCTCGCGCATCGGCGCCTGGGTATTAACGATGATCTTGCTGCGGTTGCCGAATTCGATCTCGAGCACATTGCCGCTGCGGCTGCACTCGATGTCCACGCCGGCCTCGTCGCCGGCCCGCTCGAATCCGGCCTCGACCGCGTCGAGCACGCCCTCGGCGACGGCCAGGAATTCAGATTCGCTCATGCTACACTCCCAATGATTTTTCAACGCGCATGCCGCGCGCGCCACCGATCCCGGAACACGCTCCGATGCACAGAATTTTCGCCATTCTAGCGGCGATCCTCGTTGCAGGCTGCGGACAGACAGGCCCGCTCTATCTGCCCGACAGTCCGCCGCCAAAAAGTTCGCCGGACAACGAGTTCGATCCGCAGCCGACCCGCAAGCCCTCTTCCAGCCAGCACTGACCATGTCGCATTTCCAATTCCGCGGTGACGCCCTGTACGCCGAGAACGTCCCGCTGTCCGCCATTGCCGCCGCCCATGGCACGCCGGTCTATGTGTACTCGCGCGCCAGCCTGACGAAAAATTTCCTCGCCTATGCAGACGCATGCCGCGCGCACGGGCGGGGCGAGCAGCAGGCGCTGGTCTGCTACTCGGTGAAATCGAACTCCAATCTGGCCGTGCTCGACCTGCTGGGCAAGCTCGGCTCGGGCTTCGATATCGTGTCGGGCGGCGAGCTGCTGCGGGTAATTGCTGCCGGTGGCGATCCGCGCAAAGTCATCTTCTCCGGCGTCGGCAAGTCGCGCGAGGAAATGAAGCTCGCGCTGTCGCACGACATCCTGTGCTTCAACGTCGAGTCGATCCCGGAACTGCATCGACTGAACGAGGTAGCGGCCGGATTGGGCAAGCGGGCCCGCGTGTCGCTGCGCGTCAATCCCGACGTGGATCCGAAGACCCATCCGTACATCTCGACCGGCCTGAAGGAAAACAAGTTCGGCATTGCGTTCGAGGATGCGCTCGCCACCTACCGCGTCGCCGCCTCGCTGCCGCATCTCGAAGTCACCGGCATTGATTGCCACATCGGCTCACAGCTACTGGACGATGCGCCGCTGCTGGAGGCACTGGACAAGGTGATACTGCTGGCCGACCAGCTGCATGCGGAGGGCATTCACCTGCACCATCTCGATATCGGCGGCGGCATCGGCATCACCTATGACGACGAGAAGCCGGTGGCGGTGGCCGACTACCTGTCGCGGCTGTTCGCGCGGATCGACGCGTGGCGCGCCGAAAGGCACGGCGGCAAGCCGATCTGCGTGATGTTCGAACCGGGTCGCTCAATCGTCGGCAATGCCGGCGTGCTGGTCACCGAAGTTCAATATCTGAAGCATGGCGCGACGAAGAATTTCGCGGTGGTCGATGCCGCCATGAACGACCTGATGCGCCCGGCAATGTACGAGGCGTGGCACGGCGTACAGCCGGTGCAGCGCCGCACGGCCGGCGAGCGCCTGTATGACGTGGTGGGGCCGGTCTGCGAATCCGGCGACTGGCTCGCCCGCGAGCGCCGCCTGTCGCTTGAGCCGGGCGACCTGCTGGCCATCATGTCGGCCGGCGCCTATGGCATGACGATGGCCTCCAACTACAACACCCGTGGTCGTGCCGCCGAGGTACTGGTCGACGGAGACCGTTTCTCGCTGATCCGCCGGCGCGAGACGCCAGCGGAGTTGTTCGCGCTGGAATCGATTCCGAACTGAGCGTCGGTCGGCCTCAGGGATCGGCCGGATCCTTCAGCGACAGTTCAACGGCCGCGCTGCGCGCGAGCGCACGCGCCGCGCGCCATCTCAGCAGCAGACGCGTTCCCAGCAGCAGCGCAATGATCGCGCCGAACAGCAGCGGTTCGGCGAAATCGTTTTTCCCTGCGCGCATCCACCAGAAGTGCAGAATGGCCAGCACAGCCACCAGATAAACCAGCCGGTGCAGTCTTGCCCACTGCCGGCCGAGGCGGCGCACCATCGCATCGCTGCTGGTGGCTGCCAGCGGAAGCAGGAGCAGGTAGGCGATGAAGCCCACGGTAATGAATGGCCGTTTAAGCACGTCCTTCCAGATGGCGGCCGGGTCAAAGAAATGGTCGAACCAGATGAAGCACAGGAAGTGCAGGCTCGCATAGAAGAAGGTGAACAGCCCCAGCATGCGGCGCAGCTTCAGCAGCCAGTGCTGACCGGTGAGCTGGCGCAATGGCGTAATCGCCAGCGTGAAACACAGGAAATACAGCGTCCAGTCACCGCTGCTACGGCTAATGGTCTCGATCGGATTGGCGCCCAGCCTTCCCTGGAAGCCTGCCAGTATCACGCTCGCCAGCGGCATCAGGGCAAGCACGAACACGCCGCGCCTGATCCATGCGAGCCGGGCCGCGCTCGGTGCCATCGCTCAGTAGAACTTCTTCAGGTCCATGCCCGCATACAGTGACACCACTTCGGGATAACCGTTGAACATCAGCGTCTTGCGCTTGGGCGTGAAAAAACCGTCTTCGCCGATGCGGCGCTCGGTCGCCTGCGACCAGCGCGGATGGTCGACATCGGGATTCACGTTCGAAAAAAACCCGTACTCCTCCGGGGCCGCGCGATTCCATGCGGTGCGCGGCTGGGTCTCGGTAAAACGTATGCGCACGATCGATTTCGCCGACTTGAAGCCGTACTTCCAGGGCACGACGATCCGAACCGGCGCGCCGTTCTGGTTTGGCAGCACTTGCCCGTACATCCCGAAGGTCAGCAGGGTCAGCGGGTGGTTCGCCTCGTCGATGCGCAGCCCCTCCACATACGGCCAGTCGAGCACGCTGCTGCCGAGGCCCGGCATTTGCGTGCGGTCGGCCAGTGTGGTGAATTCGACGAATTTCGCATTGCCGGTCGGCTCGGCCTTGCGCATCAGTTCCGCGAATGAATAGCCGATCCACGGTATCGCCATCGACCAGCCTTCGACACAGCGCAGCCGGTACAGCCGCTCCTCCAGCGGAGCCGCCTTCAGCAAGTCGTCGATATCCAGCGTCAGCGGACGCTTCACTTCGCCGTCGATGCGAACAGTCCATGGCCGGGTCTTGAGCTTGCCTGCGTATTTCGCCGGATCGTCCTTGTCGAGGCCGAACTCGTAGAAGTTGTTGTAGCTGGTGGCATCCGCAAAGGCGGTGGGCTTGTCGGGCGCGATGTACTTCGGGTTGCGCTGTGCCTGCAGCCGCTGGCGCTGCGCCTGTGCGCCGGCGACGAGCGGGTCGGCCACGCCGGCAACAACCAGCGTACCGACCGTCATCTGTCGCAGGAACTGCCGGCGCGATGCCGCCAGTTCTGGCCGCGTAATCTCTGACGGGCGGGGATCGTCAGCGCGGGGAATGCGGATCAGCATGCTTGTGTCCCGATGGTCATGCACCAATGAACAAAGGCTGCCGGGGCAGCCTTTGCTTGGATCAGAGTTCCCCGTAAGAGTGCAGCCCCGACAGGAACATGTTCACGCCGAGGAACGCGAACGTGGTCACGAGCAGGCCACCGACCGCCCACCAGGCGGCGACCTGGCCGCGCAGCCCCTTCATCAGACGCATATGCAGCCAGGCCGCATAGTTGAGCCAGACAATCAGCGCCCAGGTTTCCTTCGGATCCCACGACCAGTAGCCGCCCCAGGCTTCGGCCGCCCACAGCGCGCCGAGGATGGTGGCAATAGTGAAGAACGCAAAGCCGACGGCGATCGCCTTGTACATGATGTCGTCCAGCACCTCCAGCGCCGGCAGCCGGTCTTCCAGCCGGCCGCCTGCCTTGATCAGGTAGGCCACCGCCACCATCGCCGCCAGCGCGAACGTTCCGTAGCCGATGAAGTTGGCCGGCACGTGGATCTTCATCCACCAGCTCTGCAGCGCAGGCACCAGCGGCTGGATTTCATGCGCATCACGCGTGACCATGTACCAGAGCAGGAAGCCGACGGCCGCAGAGATGATCAGCATGACAAACGGGCTGATCGCGCGCGTCTCGTACTTCTGTTCGTAGAACACCAGGAACAGCGCAGTAATCAGGCAGAACAGCACGAACACTTCGTACAGGTTCGATACCGGGATGTGGCCAACGTCCGCACCCAGCAAATAGGACTCGTACCAGCGCACCATCATGCCGGTGAACCCCAGCAGCACCGCCGCCCAGCACAGCTTGCTGCCCACCGCTCCGCCAAAACCGGAGCGCGCCATCAGGCCGCCCCAATGGAATAGCGTGGACAGGAAGAACAGCGTGCTCATCCAGAGGATCGCCGACTGGCTCGACAGCATGTATTTTAGGAAAAAGCGCGTCTGCGCCATCTCGAGACTGCCGGCGTAGAAGTAGATGCCCGCAAGCGAGAACGCACCGACCAGCAGCGTCAGGGTGCGCATTGGCTTCCAGTACCAGCCAAGGCCGGCGAAGGTGGGCACTGAGGCGAGCAGGATGCCTTTCTCATAGATGTCCATGTAGTCGCCGTAGCGGTTCAGGGCGAAGAGTGCGCCGGCCAGCAGCAGCGCCGCGAAGATCCAGTCGAATGCGCTGCGGCCCCTGAACAGGCCGGGATTTTCGGGATAGGTAGGATTCTGCGTCAGTTCCATCATGATTCTCCGTGCGGCAGGCGCCGGCTCGCGCGCCCATCGCAGTATAGTCCAGCGCCTGCGGCATTGCCGAGGGCGCTACCAGTGCTTACTTTCCGGCGAGTACGGCCTTCAGGCGCTCGAATTCCTTGTCAAAATCGAGGCTGCGCCGCTGCGTGCTCATTGCCATCAGCGCATGCGCGCCGCCTTCGGCCGGCCGTATCCAGATCCACAGCCGGCGCTCGCGCACATACAGCATCGCGAACACGCCCAGCACCAGCAGCAGACAGCCAAGATAGACGACGTTCTTGCCCGGGGAGCGGGTGACCTGGAAGACCGAGGCCTTCACTTCGTCGAAGCCCTTGAGCTGCAGGAACACCGGCGCGCCATAGAACGCGGCATCGGACAGCGCATCGGTCGCCGCGCGCAAAAAGCGTCCGTTGGCCTCGCTGGCGGCGACCGGCGGCAAGCCATCCTTCGCACGCGCTGCCTGCCACAATTCCCACATGGTGCCGTTCAGGATCTTCATGAAGATGTCGGCCGTCTTTTCCTGTTGCTCCTCCGGCAGTTTGCCAAGGAAGCGCGCAATCGCAATGTATCCCGAAGCCTCGCCGTCGCCGGCAAACACATTCAGGCCACGCAGCGCCGATGCCTGCAACTGTTCGCGCAGCGAGGGGTCGCTGCTTGCGCCCAGCGGCACGTTGGTGCCATAGCGCCGGGCGGCAGCCTCGCGCATCTTCGGGTCATTGATTGCTGCGCGCAGCCGCATCCACTCGGCGAGCGTGCCCTTGTCATCCGCCGGAATCCGCAGATAGCGAAAGCCCTCCGCCGGCGTATCGCGCACACCTGCCAGAAAGACTTCCTGCCCGTCGAGCATCACCGGCAGCATGTAGTTGTTGAATTCGCGCGCCTGGCCATTCTTGTCGCGCAGTTTGTACTGCACGCTCGGTCCGACGTTCTTCAGGTCTTTGTTCTTCTCGGGATTGGCGGCCGCACCGAGCCGCTGGTCGAGCCGCTCGTTGAAGGTCTTTTTCTGATCGACCGCACGCACGTCCTGGCCGTTGCCCGCGGTGTTCTCGACATTGAATGGCCGGAAGCCCGACCACTCGATCGAATACTCGGCCCCGCTGCTGCCCAGCAGCGGCGTGGACTTTCCTACCTCGCCCTCGACCTGGAACTGGCCATTGGCCGGCCCCTGCATCGAATACCCGACCAGTTGCAGGCGGCTGCCGCCGTCCTCGAAGCTCGACTGATAGACCGCCAGCCCCTTGTAGATCAGCGGCTTGTTGACTTCGATCGTCGCCGGGAAGCTGCTGCCCGTTTCATGGTCGGTCACGGTCACCTTGCTGGCAAACAGCTTCGGCATGCCGGTCGAATAGAACTCGACGATGAACTTCTCAAGCTTCAGCGTGAACGGCAGCTCCTGGATCATCACGCCCTCGCCGGACGGAATGATCGAGGTATTGCTGGCCGCCCCTTCCGGGATCATGGTATTGCCGCGGAAGGTGGGATTGCCGAGGCCGAGCCGGTGACGCTGCGGTATGTCGGCGATGATGCCGTTGCCGAGGAAGGGCTCCTTGTCGAACAGCCATTGTTGCGCCCGGATCGGCAGGTTGGAGTCGAGCAGGCCGCCGATACAGATGACCACGATCGCCGCATGCGCGAAGATGTAGCCGAGCTTGTTGGCTGCGCCCTGCTTTGCAGTCAGCAGCGTCGCACCGTCTTTCGCCACCAGCTTCACCTGATAGCCTGCAGCAGCCACACGGCGCGCGGACTCCCGTGCCACGTCATCGATGCCGCTGCCGGCAGTCCATTCGACGTGATGATGAAAATTGCGCAGCGACTGCTCGCGTACATTGTCGCGCCAGCTCTTCATGTCGCGCAGCATCTTCGGCGCATTGCGCATGATGCACAGCGACGTCGAGGTGACGAGGAAGGCCATGATGAGCAGGAACCACCAGGCCGAATAGACCGAATAGACCGACAGCTTCGCAAACACCTCGAACCAGAACGGGCCAAACTGGTTCACATAGTTCGGCATCGGCTCGTTTTGCGATACCACGGTGCCGATCACGGACGCGATCGAAATCACGGTCAGCAGGCTGATCGCGAAGCGCATCGACGAGACCAGCTCGACCAGGTCGGCGACCCAGCGGCGGCGCGTCTGCAGTTCAATGCCGCCAGTCGCGTTGTTCATGGGCTGTGTGCTTTCCACTTTACTCACTCAGGCACGACAAACAAAAAGGGGGCGGCCTTCAGCCACCCCCCGAATCATTGCAAAAAGCTTCCTGCGATGTGTCTTGTCAGGAAGCGTTCGATCACTTCAGGCCGGCCATGTAATCGGAGACCGCTTTCATCTCCTCGTCCGACATCCGCTTGCCGATCGCCGTCATCTGCGCGGAGTTGCTGCGCGCGCCGGTACGGAAATTGGTCAGCTGCGCCACAGAGTAGTCCTGATGCTGTCCAGCGAGTCGCGGGTACTGCGCCGGAATGCCGGCGCCGTTCGGGCTGTGGCAGCCGGCACAGGCCGGCACGCTCTTCTCGGCGATGCCGGCGCGGAAAATCTTCTTGCCCCACTCGACGGTGTCCTTGTTCTTCGCCGCGCCCGGCGCCGGCTTCTGTGTGGCGAGATAGGCGGCGATGTTACGGATGTCTTCGTCGCTCATTGCTTTCGCAATTGCAGTCATCACCGCGTTGTTGCGCGCCGGGCTCTTGAAATCATGCAGCTGCTTCTGCAAGTAAGCCTCGTGCTGTCCCGCGAGCTTCGGGTTGATCGAAATGGTCGAATTGCCCGCATTGCCATGGCAGGCCACGCAAGCAGTAATGCCGCGCGATGCATCGCCGCTGGCGTACAGCGTGCTGCCTTTGGCAGCGTCGGCCGGGGCATTGCCCTCGGCGGCAATGGCGAGCGACGACAGCGACAGCATGGCGACAGAGAGGAATTTCACGAACGACAGAAGAGCACGGTTCATTCAAGCACCCGGGAATTTTTGGTTGATTTGCGGCGAAACACAGCCCGGCATTGTACTACAATGGCGCTCCGAAACCCCGCCCTCTCCTTCCGCCCTCCGGCTCCCCACCCATGTCCGTTCTCTGGCAAGCCCGCTTCTTCACGACCGTCAACCGGCTGCAGGATTTGCCAAAATACAAAGTACCCGAGGTCGCGTTCGCCGGCCGCTCGAACGCCGGCAAGTCTACCGCGATCAATCTGCTCTGCAATCAGAAGAAACTTGCGTTCGCATCGAAGACGCCGGGACGCACGCAGCACATTAATTTCTTCTCGATCGGCGGCGCCCACCCGGGACAGCACCGCAAGGACGAGACCCGCACCGACGAGATCCGCGCATTCATGGTCGACTTGCCGGGTTACGGCTATGCGGAGGTGTCCGGTTCGGCCAAGGATCACTGGCAGCAGCTGCTCGGCCGCTATGTCCAGCAACGCGAACAGCTGTCGGCGCTGGTGCTGATCATGGATGCGCGTCGCCCGTTCACTGAGCTGGACGTGGAGATGCTCGAATGGTTTGCGCCTACCGGCAAGCCCGTGCATTGCCTGCTCAGCAAGGCCGACAAGCTCAATCGCAGCGAACAGGCCGATGCACTGCGCCTCGCGAAAACCATACTGTCAAGCTATGTTGACGAAGCCGGTCATCCTCTGCCATTCTCCGTGCAGCTGTTTTCGGCACTCAAGCGCTCAGGGCTCGAGGAGGCGGACCTGACCATTCGCCGCCTGCTCGGTCTCTTTGCCGAGGACAGCGACGGCGAGCCTTCCGCATAAAAAAACCCCTGGAGAAAGGGGAAGGTCTCCAGGGTTCAACGCTGCCGCGCCTTCAAACGAGGCAGCCCCGCTCAGGGAGGAGAAGCGGGAGGTGAGCAATCACCCAACAGTCTGAGGGGGATTGCCCTTAAAAGTTTCAGCATTTTGCTGCACCGCTTCCACGCGCGCTCCCGAACATTCGCACCGACCACTGATTCTTGAACCAGCGAAAAGCCATGTCCAACGATTCCCAGTCCCGCTTTCCGGCCATCCGCATGCGTCGCATGCGCAAGGATGCATTCTCGCGCGCGATGATGCGCGAACACACCATTACTGCTGCCGACCTGATCTATCCGGTGTTCATCCTCGATGGCGAGAACCGCCGCGAGGCGGTGCCATCGATGCCGGGCGTGGAACGGCTATCAGTCGATTTGCTGCTGCCGGTGGCCGAAGAATGCGTGGCACTGGGCATCCCGGTGCTGGCGCTGTTTCCCGTCATCGATCCGTCGCTGAAGACGCCGGACGGCATCGAGGCGATCAACCCGGACGGATTGGTTCCGCGTGCGGTACGGGCACTGAAGGCTCGCTGTCCAGAGCTGGGCATTCTGACCGATGTCGCCCTCGATCCGTACACCAGCCACGGCCAGGACGGCGTGCTCGATGACGACGGCTATGTGCTGAACGACCAGACCACCGGACTGCTAGTCAGGCAGGCGCTGGCGCAGGCCGCGGCCGGGGTCGATATCGTCGCCCCGTCCGACATGATGGATGGCCGCATCGGCGCGATCCGCTCGGCGCTTGAGGCCGCAGGCCATATCCACACGCGCATCATGGCCTACTCGGCGAAATACGCGTCGGCGTTCTACGGCCCGTTCCGCGACGCGGTCGGCTCGGCCGCCAACCTCGGCAAGGGCAGCAAGGCGACCTACCAGATGGATCCGGCCAACAGCAACGAAGCGCTGCGCGAAGTCGCGCTGGATCTGGCCGAGGGCGCCGATATGGTGATGGTGAAACCCGGCATGCCCTATCTCGACATCGTGCGCCGGGTGAAGGATGAATTCCGGGTGCCGACCTTTGCGTACCAGGTCAGCGGCGAATACGCAATGATCAAGGCCGCCGCCGCGAATGGCTGGATTGACCACGACAAAACGATGATCGAGGCGATGCTGTCGTTCAAGCGGGCAGGGGCGGATGGGGTGCTGACATATTTTGCGCGGGAGATTGCGCGCAAGCTTTAATCTGTGGTGACGGGAGGAGCGCACACCCGCTCCTCGTCTCTTCGCCGACCGACTTACGGTCTAGCCGCACCAATATCCCGGCCGCATACGCTTGCTCTCCTGTTTGCTGACAGTTGCTGATAAGGCACGACTGGTTATCGGCGCACGCCCGCTTCCCCTCTGACCCGGATCTGGCAGAAAACATTCTGGCCAGAGACGAATGCAGGTCATTTCACGCTCGCCCCAATCGAGTTCCTTGTTGCAACATCTGGCAATTCGCCACGATGCTGATCGATCCTGCGGCATGGATTGAGCGAATAAAGAACTTTAATCCGCTGATCGCCACATACTGGTTGTGATCCGGGAGGGCAGCGCCATGGATGCTGGCAGTTCCAAAATTCCGAAAATATTCGTGTTCGATAAAAGTGCCGCCTCGCCCTCGTCCGTCGAGGACAAGACAGACCCGATGTTTGTCGGCAGCAGAATAGGCAAGCTCAGCATCAACGGCAAAGTGAAATCGGCCGTGATTTTTTACCGCATTCCCATTGAGCAAATAATGCATCAGGATCCGACGATCCGAGACAATGCCCGCTCTTTAGCAGAGACTGCGGTGCAGCATTTCATAAAAATGCAAATGGCGTACGGACTGCCTTTGAAAGCAGCACAGCAATTAACCGGTTTCGCGTACGTCACAGACGCGGTTCTCCACAATGTAAACGCACTCTGTCCCGAAAAATTTCAGGATTACGCGGTAAATAAATTAAAAGTCCCGGAAATCGCCGCCTCCGGCCAAAACATTTTTGATGTCCGCCGGGCTAAAGATATTGCGCGGCAGATCAGGAAAGACGTCGCGGAAAAAAAGAACGCACGGGCCGCACCAAAAAATCCTGCCACGAGCCAAATGAAAACCGTGCCTGCCACCCTGGGTCAGCGGCCTCACACCGACAACGCGGCCCGCCCACCAATTCGCACCGACTTGCCCGCGCCGCCAATACAAACCAAGGGCGGGCTCCCCAAACCTCTGCCCGAGATCCCCCAAAATGCCAGCAAAACCCCCGGGGCCTCCGGGGCGAGCCGCAGGCTTAAACCCCTGCCCACCCCGCCGGTAATAACGTCCGCAAGCAAGCCTCCCAACCCACCAGGGAAAATGCCACCGGCAACCAGCAGGGAGTCGTGACTACGCACCCAAAGCCAGGGGGAGCCCACGCATTATCGGCAGACGCTGACCTGGCACTGCCTGATTACTTGTTCGGCTGCGGCGTAATCCGCAAATACGGCCGCGGCGCCGTATACCCCTTCGGATACTTCTGCCTGATCACTGCCTCATCCTGCACCGACAGCGGAATGATCACGTCGTCGCCATCCTTCCAGTTACCCGGCGTGGCGACGGTGTAGCCGTCGGTCAGCTGCAGCGCATCGATCACGCGCAGCACTTCGTCAAAGTTGCGGCCGGTGCTCATCGGATAGGTGATCATCAGTCGTACCTTCTTCTTCGGGTCGATGATGAACAGCGAGCGCACAGTCGCGGTCTCGGACTGGTTCGGGTGGATCATGTCGTACAGCGCCGAGACCTTCTTGTCGGCATCGGCAATGATCGGGAAACCGACCACGGTCTGCTGCGTGGCTTCGATGTCCTTGATCCAGTCAGTGTGCTTGTCGGCCGGGTCGACCGACAGCGCGATCGCCTTCACGTTGCGCTTGTCGAACTCAGGCTTCAGTTTCGCAGTCAGGCCGAGTTCGGTGGTGCAGACCGGCGTGAAATCGGCCGGATGCGAGAACAGGACGACCCAGGAATCGCCGGCCCAGTCATAAAAGCGGATCTTGCCGGCGGACGAGTCCTGTTCGAAATCGGGGGCGGTATCGCCAAGGTGCAATGCCATGATGAAAGCTCCTTATCTGTTCGTGGTCAGAGCGACAATATAGGGACGCTGGATGCACGGGCCAAAGACAATCTCGCTCTTTGCAAATAGCGCACCACCATAAAGGACGGGCGATGCCGGCCGGGAGGCTAGCGAACTTGCCGCAGGACGTCGGCGAATTTCTGCGCCGGCTGGAAGCCGATCACTCGTGCGTTGCGCAGCTCCGTTCCGCTGGCGTCAAAGAAAATGATGCCGGGCGGACCGAACAGGCCGAAGCGTTTCAGCAGCTCCCTGTCATCGGCATTGTTAGCAGTGACGTCTGCCTGCAGCAGCAGCATCCGCTCCATCTCCACCTTCACCAGCGGATCGGTGAAGGTGAACTTCTCCATCTCGATGCAGGACACGCACCAGTCCGCGTAGAAATCCAGCATTACCGGACGGCCTGCCGCAGCAATGGCTGCATCCAGCTCTGCCACACTGTGCACGCGGGTGAAGGTCGGCTTTTGGGCCTGCTCGCCAGTCAGGTGGGCGAGCGGCGCCCAGGCATCGCGCCCGCCCGTGGCAACGCCGACCAGCTGCACCGCGCCGAGCGCGGCGAACACGATCCCGATCACCCGCGCCCGCCAGCCGAGCGCGCGCGAGCGCAACAGGAAAGCCGCATAGCCGACACCGAGTGCGCCCCAGCCCAGCATCAGCAGCCAGGCGGGAATCAGGGATGCGACCATCCACAGCGCCAGCGCCAGCATCAGCACGCCGAAGAATACTTTCACCGCCTGCATCCACGCGCCGGCACGCGGCACCAGCGCGCCGGCCGACAGGCCGACCAGCAGCAGCGGCACGCTCATGCCGACCGCCATCGCGAACAGGGCGCTGCCGCCAATGACCACATCGCGCGTCTGGCTAATGTATACCAGCGCTCCGGCCAGCGGCGCAGCAACACAGGGGCCGACGATCAGTGCCGAGATGGCACCCATCGCGAATACGCCGGCCAGCTTGCCCGCACGCTGGCGCTCGGACAAACGCGTCAGCGCCAGCTGCACCGCAGCCGGCATCTGCAGCTGGTAGACATCGAACATCGACAGGGCCATCACGGCCATCAGCAGCGCGAAGCCGGCGAGAATCAGCGGGCTCTGCAGGCTGGCCGCCAGGCCCTCGCCGGCGAGTCCAGCAGCAATGCCGAGCGCCGTATAGATCAGCGCCATGCCGAGCGAGTACGCAAGTGCGAGCACGAAACCGCGGCGGCGGCTGGTCTGCGCGCCCTCGCCGGCAATGATGAAGGACAGGATGGGCACCATCGGCAAGACGCAAGGCGTAAATGCCAGACCCAGCCCCAGCAGCAGGAACAGCGGCACGATCGCCGCCAGACGGCCACTGGCGAGCGATGCCTCGATACGTCCGAGTTCGCGGTCCTGCGTCGCCGCCGGTGGCAATTCGCTTGTGTCGACCACCGCGGGTGACAGCCTGGCGACAGACTCCATCGGCGGATAGCAGAGGCCTTTGTCGGAGCAGCCCTGGCTGACGGAAGTCAGCGCAAAGTCGCCGGTGGCCTCGACCGGTACCCGGATGTACAGCTCGCCGCGCAGGGTTTCGACATCCTTTTCAAAATTCGGGTCGAATTTCACTGTGCCGCGAGGGATCGCTGCCTCGCCCAGCTGCGCGTCATCGGCCGAGAACCGGAAATTGTCGCGGTACATGTAGTAGCCGTCGGCGATCCGGTAACGCAGTTCGGCGGTCGACGCATCGACCATGCGCGCACTGAAGCGAAACGCCTGCTCCGGCGGCAGGAAATCCTCGGCGGCGCGCGCTTGAACGAGTCCGAGCAGCAGCAGGCAGGCGAGCAGGGAACGGAGCAGCAACTTCATCGGATCAGCCATCGGAATGTGGGGCGCACTTCAGGCGCGTATCTCGGATGCCGTCTCGGCAGCCACCCAGTGCAGGTAAGCCGGCAGACCATCGGCTACCGGGAGCGCAATGACTTCAGGCAGGTCGTATGGGTGAGCGGCGATGATCGCCTGCTGCAGTTGCGCATATTGGCGACAGGTCGTTTTGACCATCAGCGTAACCTCGTCGGCCTGCTCGACCGCACCCTGCCAGCGATAGACCGATTCGACGCCCGGCAGGATATTCACGCAGGCCGCCAGCCTTGCATCGACGAGGGCGCGTGCCAGCGATCGTGCGCTCGCCCGGTCGGGCAGGTTCGACATCACCAGCAGCACCTGTTCATCTGCCATCATGTTCTCCTTGCTAGGTCAGCAGCCGCCTGCGCGTGAGAACCGTCGCTGCGTAAAAAGCAAGCAGGCCATACGCGATCAGGATCAGCAGGTTCGGCAGCGGATCCTCGGGCAGGCGACCGAGCAGCAATGGTCGCACAAGTTGCACCGCAGCGCTGAGGGGCAGGCAGCCTGCCAGCGATTGCAGCCAGCCAGGCAACTGGGCGACCGGATAGTAGACGCCGGACAGGAAGATCATCGGCGTCAGCACCAGTGTGAAGTAGTAGGTAAAGAAATCGTAGGCTTTCGCAATCGCGTTCATGATCAACGCGATAGAGGCGAAGCACATGCCGACCAAAAACAGCAGCGGCGGCACCAGCAGCGTGGTCGGGTGCAGGCCGATGCCGAGACCGAACAGCACCAGCAGTATCGCCAGTCCCGAGATCAGCGCCTTGCTGGCCGCCCACAGCATCTCGGCCAGCACGATATCGTCGAGTTCGAGCGGCGTATTCAGCAGAGACTCCCAGGTTTTCTGCACATGCATGCGCGAGAATGCCGAATAAAGAGCCTCGAAGCTGGCTGCCATCATCACGGACATGCAGATCGATCCGCTGGCAAGGAATTCGATGTAAGGAATACCGTCGATGTTCTGCAGCAGACTGCCGAGGCCATAGCCGAAGGCGATCAGTGTGATCATCGGTTCGGCGATATTGCCGAGCACGCTCGCGATCGCAAGTTTGCGCCAGACCAGCAAGTTGCGCCGCCACACCGGGATGAAACGCATGCTGAAGCCAGGCGGGCGATAAATGAGTGCAGTCATTGATTCCTCACGTTCGGCTGCCCGGCCTCAGTCGCGCATTTCGCGACCGGTCAGCTTCAGGAACAGGTCTTCGAGATTGGCGGGCCGGTGCAGATAGCGCAGTCCGTCAGCGTGGGCAAGGCTCTGGAGCAGCGGCTCGGCGCGATTGGTGTAGCAGAACACAGTCTCACCGCTGTGTTCAATGCGATCCGCCAGCGGCTCTGCCGCGCGCGACCACTGCTCGGCGCCATCGCCATACACCTCCACCACCTGGGATTCGATATAACGCGCAATCAATTCGCGGGGCGCGCCTTCGGCGATCAGGCATCCGTGATCGATAACTGCCAGCCGGTCGCACAGGCGTTCGGCTTCGTCCATGAAGTGGGTCGTCAGCAGAATGGTCTTTCCCGCTCCGAGCAGGGTCTTCAGGCGCTCCCAAATGAGATGTCGCGCCTGAGGATCGAGGCCGGTGGTCGGTTCGTCCATGAAGATGAGGTCAGGATCATTTACCAGCGAGCGGGTCAGGGTCAGCCGGCGCTTCATGCCGCCGGAAAGCTCGGCAATCCTGGCGTGGCGCTTGGCGGACAGGTTGGCAAAATCGAGCAGCCAGTCGATCCGCGCCACAATGTCAGCCTCGCGCATGCCGAAGTAGCGGCCGTACACCAGCAAGTTTTCTTCAACAGTAAAGTCAGGATCCAGGCTATCTATCTGCGGTACGACCCCGATGCGGAGTCGGGCGCGTCGTGCGTCATCCGGTACCCGATGCCCGACCAGGGAAATGGTGCCGCTGTCCGGGGCGGTCAGTCCAAGACAGAGCCTCAGCGTGGTCGTCTTACCCGCACCATTGGGTCCGAGCAGGCCGTAGCACTCCCCACGCTTCAGCTCGAAGCTCACTCCCCTGACGACTGGCTGCCGAGCGTCGCCGCGGCCGAAGGACTTGTGCAGATTCTGTACGCTGAGGATGGCCATGCGATTGCCGGAGACGAGGTAGAGCGCGCATCTTGCCAGAGCTTGGGTGGCGGTGCCAGAAACGACAAAGCCAGGCACATGGCCTGGCTTTGCCGGTGAGCGGCCCACGAGGGGTCCGCGCTGCCGGAATTACTCCGCGGCTTCGACAGCCTCGGTCGGCTCCGGACGATCGACCAGTTCCACATAGGCCATCGGTGCGTTGTCACCAACGCGGAAGCCCATTTTCAGAATGCGCAGGTAGCCGCCATTGCGGGCCTTGTAGCGCGGGCCGATGTCGGCGAACAGCTTGAGGACGATCTCGCGATCGCGCAGGCGCGAAAATGCCAGTCGCTTGTTGGCGAGGCTGTCCACTTTACCGAGGGTGATGATCGGCTCGACAACGCGGCGCAGTTCTTTTGCCTTCGGCAGGGTGGTCTTGATCGCTTCGTGACGCAACAGCGAGACGGTCATGTTGCGCAGCATCGCCAGGCGGTGCGACGAAGTGCGATTGAGTTTGCGAAGTCCGTGACGGTGACGCATGGTGCTTTCCTTTTCAGAGTTTTCAATCCAGCTCTTCTATCGCCGGCCCGACAACGGGCCGACGCGGGCCGGTAGGTTTTAGTGAATTACCGGATTACTTCTCGAGCCCGGCCGGCGGCCAGTTCTCGAGCTTCATGCCCAGGGTCAGGCCGCGCGAGGCAAGGACTTCCTTGATCTCGTTGAGCGACTTGCGGCCCAGATTCGGCGTCTTCAGCAGCTCGTTCTCGCTACGCTGGATCAGGTCGCCGATGTAGTAAATGTTCTCGGCCTTCAGGCAGTTTGCGGAACGAACGGTCAGTTCGAGGTCGTCGACCGGGCGCAGCAGGATCGGATCGACGGTCGGTGCGCGCGACGGTGCTTCGGCCGCTGCCTCGGTGCCTTCCAGCGCTGCGAACACGGTCAGCTGGTCAACCAGCACGCGAGCCGACTGGCGGATCGCTTCCTCCGGCGAGATCACGCCGTTGGTCTCGATGTTCATTACCAGCTTGTCAAGGTCGGTGCGCTGCTCGACACGCGCGGATTCGACTGTGTACGACACACGGCGCACCGGCGAGAAGGACGCATCGAGGATGATACGGCCGATGGTCTTGTTGGCGTCTTCTGTCAGGCGACGCACATTGCCCGGCACGTAGCCACGGCCCTTTTCGACCTTCACCTGCATGTCCAGCTTGCCACCGGCGGTCAGGTGGGCGATCACGTGATCGGGATTGATCAGTTCGACATCGTGCGGCAAGTCGATATCCGACGCCAGCACGGCGCCCTCGCCTTCCTTCTTCAGGTTCAGCGTGACTTCATCGCGATTGTGCAGCTTAAACACCACGCCCTTGAGGTTCAGCAGGATGTCGACCACGTCCTCCTGCACACCGTCCAGCGACGAGTACTCGTGCACCACACCGGCGATCGTCACTTCGGTCGGCGCATAGCCCACCATCGAAGAAAGCAGAACGCGACGCAGCGCATTGCCCAGCGTGTGGCCGTAGCCACGCTCGAACGGCTCCATCACGACTTTCGCGTGGCCGAGTCCGAGCGGCTCGACTTCGATGATGCGGGGCTTAAGAAGATTGTTTTGCATGAATGTCCTTTCAATACCCTCGGCTCGTTACACCGATAAGGCTGATGGCATATCGAAAAGGCGCCTGCCGTTTGCGACAGACGCCCGGGAAAAGCTAATTAGCGCGAGTAGAGTTCGACGATCAGCGACTCGTTGACTTCCTGATTGAAGTCGCCGCGATCCGGCAGGCTCTTCAGGGAACCTTCCATCTTTTTCGCGTCGACGGAAACCCACAGCGGGAAGCCCGACTGCTCTGCCAGCGACAGCGCCTCGGCGATACGCACCTGCTTCTTCGCCTTTTCGCGGACGGCAACCACGTCGCCGACTTTGACCTGGAACGACGGGATGTTCACGACGTTACCGTTCACGACGATCGCTTTGTGCGACACCAGCTGGCGGGCTTCCGCGCGGGTCGACGCAAAACCGAGGCGATAAACGACGTTGTCGAGGCGGGCTTCCAGCAGGCGCAGCAGTGTTTCGCCAGTGTTGCCCTTGCGGCGGTCGGCTTCTGCAAAATAGCGGCGGAACTGGCGCTCCAGAACGCCATACAGGCGCTTGACCTTCTGCTTTTCACGCAGCTGGTTTCCGTAGTCGGATGTGCGGGCACCCGAAGTGCGGCCATGCTGGCCCGGCTTGGAGTCCAGCTTGCACTTCGAGTCGAGCGAGCGGCGGGCGCTCTTCAGGAACAGATCAGTGCCTTCACGGCGGGAAAGTTTTGCTTTGGGTCCGATATAACGTGCCACGTTTTTATCCTTTATCGCTGACGTCCGGGCACATGCCGCAGGACGCTAGTCCGGTCTGCTTGCTACCGGACAGTGGTCTTAGAACAAAACCCGCCACAGCGGCGGGTCGCTTCCAACAGGTACTGCTAATGTTTAGATACGACGGCGCTTCGGCGGGCGGCAGCCGTTGTGCGGCACCGGCGTCACATCCTGGATCTGGGTGATCTTGATGCCGAGGCTGTTCAGTGCACGGACCGCAGACTCGCGACCCGGGCCCGGGCCCTTGATGCGCACTTCGAGATTCTTCACACCGCATTCGACAGCCACCTTGCCAGCGGCTTCAGCAGCGACCTGCGCAGCGAACGGCGTGGATTTGCGCGAGCCCTTGAAGCCAGCGCCACCCGAGGTCGCCCACGACAGCGCATTGCCCTGACGGTCGGTGATCGTGATGATCGTGTTGTTAAACGAAGCGTGAACGTGCGCGATGCCTTCGGCAACGTTCTTCTTGACCTTCTTGCGAACGCGCGCGGAAGCGGCGTTGTTCGATGCTTTTGCCATGATGGATTCCTTGTATCCGCTACAGGATTACTTCTTCAGCGCTTGTGCTGCTTTGCGCGGGCCCTTGCGGGTACGAGCATTGGTGCGGGTGCGCTGACCGCGTACCGGCAAACCACGACGATGGCGCAGGCCGCGATAGCAGCCGAGGTCCATCAGTCGCTTGATATTCATCGACAGCTCACGGCGCAGGTCGCCTTCGACGAGAAACTTGCCGATTTCATCGCGCAGCTTCTCGAGTTCGTTGTCGTCGAGTTCCTTGACCTTCTTGTTGGTCGGAACGCCCGTGGTAGCGCAGATCAGTTCAGCGCGCGGACGGCCGATCCCGTAGATGGCGGTCAGGCCGATCACGGTGTGCTGGTGGTTGGGGATGTTCACCCCTGCAATACGTGCCATTCGTTATTCCTCGATCAATAACGTTAATTAACCCTGGCGCTGCTTGTGACGCGGTTCGGTGCAAATCACGCGAACGACGCCCTTGCGCTTGATGATCTTGCAGTTGCGGCAGATCCGCTTTACTGACGCGAGCACTTTCATGATGGCCCTCTTTCTTTCAGTCTTTTAGTTACTCTAAAACTTCGTTCACTTGGTCCGGAATACGATCCGCGCCCTGCTCAAGTCATAAGGCGTCAGTTCCACTGTCACCTTATCGCCGGGCAGAATGCGGATGTAGTTCATCCGCATTTTCCCGGAGATATGTCCGAGCACGACATGACCGTTTTCCAGTTTGACCCTGAAGGTAGCATTCGGCAGGTTCTCCAGAACCTCGCCCTGCATCTGAATAACGTCGTCCTTGGACATAAATTACGCTTGTTCCTCTTGCTCAACGAGACGGCAGTCCGCCCTTGAAATTTGCCTTGCGCAGCAGAGACTCGTACTGCTGCGACATCACGTAGTTCTGCACCTGCGCCATGAAATCCATCGTAACCACCACGATGATCAGCAGCGATGTGCCACCGAAGTAGAACGGGACATTCCAGCGTGCAATCAGGAATTCCGGCAGCAGGCAGATCACCGTGATGTAGACGGCCCCAGCCAAGGTCAGCCTCGTCAGGATCCGGTCGATGTAGCGCGCTGTCTGGTCTCCCGGACGAATCCCCGGAACGAAAGCGCCGCTCTTCTTCAGGTTATCTGCTGTTTCCTTGCTGTTGAATACCAGCGCGGTGTAGAAGAAGCAGAAGAAGATGATCGCCGCCGCATAGAGCAACGCATGAATCGGCTCGCCCGGAGCGAGCGACGCAGCCAGATCCTTCAGGAACCGAACCACACCGCTATCGGTTTCACCCGACGTGAACCAGCTGGTAATCGTCGCAGGAAACAGGATGATCGACGATGCAAAGATCGGCGGGATCACGCCTGCCATGTTCAGCTTCAGCGGCAGGTGGCTGCTCTGGCCGCCGTAGACCTTGTTGCCCACCTGACGTTTCGCGTAATTGACCAGGATCTTTCGTTGACCGCGTTCAATGAACACAACGACGAAGGTTACCAGTGCAACGACGACGCAAATGATGATCGCCGTCAGCGCATTCATCGATCCAGTTCGCACCAGTTCGAACAAGCCTCCGATAGCGCTCGGGAGGCCCGCAGCAATGCCCGCGAAAATGATGATCGAGATGCCGTTGCCCAGCCCGCGCTCGGTAATCTGCTCGCCAAGCCACATCAGGAACATCGTGCCGGTCACCAGGGTGACAACCGTAGTGAAGCGGAACGCCAGACCCGGATCAATGACCAGACCCTGCTGGGCCTCAAGTGCCACCGCGATGCCGAGTGCCTGAAATGTCGCCAGCACCAGCGTGCCGTAGCGCGTGTACTGAGTAATCTTGCGACGACCCGACTCACCCTCTTTCTTCAGCGCCTCAAGCTGCGGCGAAACGACCGACATCAGCTGCATGATGATCGACGCGGATATGTAGGGCATGATGCCCAGCGCGAAGATCGTGAAACGCGACAGCGCACCGCCCGAGAACATGTTGAACATGCCGAGGATGCCGCCGCGATTCTGGTTGAACAGCGCTGCCAGTTGCACCGGGTCGATACCCGGCACTGGAATATGCGCACCAATCCGGAAGACCACGAGCGCGCCCAGCAGGAACCACAAACGGCCCCACGGGAAACCGCTTGCCGAGCTTTTCGCGAGTTTTGGAGAAGTTGCCACGTATTCCTAGCCTGTGTTCGCCGTCTTACTCGACCGAGCCGCCGGCCGCTTCGATAGCCGCCTTCGCACCAGAGGTGGCGATGACGCCCTTGAGCACGATCTTCTTGCTCAGTTCACCTGCCTTGATCACGCGCACCGCACGAGCAAGTTCAGGCACCAGGCCTGCCTGCTTGAGCGCAAGCACGTCGATCTCGGACACCGGCAGGTTGGCCAGATCACCAAGGCGAACTTCCGCCTTGAACGGCTTGGCCTGCGACTTGAAGCCGCGCTTCGGCAGACGACGCTGCAGCGGCATCTGGCCGCCCTCGAAACCGACCTTGTGAAAACCGCCTGCACGCGACTTCTGGCCCTTGTGACCGCGACCTGCAGTCTTGCCGAGGCCGGAGCCGATACCGCGGCCAACGCGACGCTTCGCGTGCTTTGCGCCTGCTGCGGGTTGAATAGTGTTCAATTCCATCTTGTTCTCCGATCGCAAGCGCGGCTCAAGCCACGACTTTAACGAGGTAGGCGACCTTATTGATCATGCCGCGCACTGCCGGCGTGTCTTCGAGGACGCGCTCCGAATTCACCTTGCGCAGTCCCAGGCCACGCACGGTCGCGCGATGCGATTGCTTGGTGCCAATCAGGCCTTTGACCAGTTTGACTTTGATAGTGTTTGTCATGTCGATCACCTCAACCCAGGATTTCTTCGACCGACTTGCCACGCTTGGCAGCGACTTCGGACGGGGTGCTCATCTTCGCCAGACCATCGAGGGTCGCGCGCACCATGTTGTAGGGGTTGGTAGAGCCGTGCGACTTGGCGACCACGTTCGTTACGCCCATGACCTCGAAGATCGCGCGCATCGGACCGCCAGCGATCACGCCGGTACCGTCCTTTGCAGGAATCATCATCACTGACGAAGCGCCATGACGGCCGTGCACCGTGTGCTGCAGCGTGCCGTTCTTCAGCGTCACCTTGATCATCTTGCGACGAGCTTCTTCCATCGCCTTCTGCACGGCCACCGGCACTTCCTTCGACTTGCCCTTGCCCATACCGATGCGGCCGTCGCCGTCACCCACCACAGCCAGCGCTGCGAAGCCCATGATGCGGCCGCCCTTCACCACTTTGGTGACGCGGTTGACCGCAATCATTTTTTCGCGCATGCCGTCGTCCGGCTTGTCGCTTTGCATTTTCTGCTGCATTTTTGCCATGATGAGTCTTCCTTAGAACTTCAGACCGGCTTCGCGAGCTGCGTCAGCAACTGCTTTCACACGGCCGTGATAGCGGAAACCGGCGCGATCGAACGCCACAGTGTCGATACCGGCCTTGAGTGCCTTTTCGGCGACGCGCTTGCCGACCAGTGCTGCTGCAGCCGAATTGCCGCCCTTGCCCGATTTGCCGGCGAGCTCCGCACGGACCTCCGCCTCGGCAGTCGATGCCGATGCAAGCACGGTCGCATCCGGTCCGAAGACCGTTGCGTAGATGTGCAGGTTGGTACGATGCACGGAAAGGCGATTGACCTTGAGCTCTGCGATCTTTGCACGGGTCTGGCGTGCGCGGCGCAGGCGGGATGCTTTCTTGTCCATGTTCAACCCTTACTTCTTCTTGGTTTCTTTGATCACCACAACCTCGTCCGCATAGCGGACGCCCTTGCCCTTGTAAGGCTCGGGGCTGCGGTATGCACGCACCTCGGCGGCAGTCTGGCCGACCTTCTGGCGGTCGATACCCTTGACGATGATTTCAGTCTGGGTCGGCGTTTCGAATTTCACGCCTGCAGGCGCCTGGTGCACGACCGGATGCGAGAAGCCCAGCGACAAATTCAGCTTGTCACCCTGGACCTGGGCCTTGAAGCCCACGCCGACCAGCGACAGCTTCTTCTCGAAGCCCTTGGTCACACCGGTAACCATGTTGTTGACCAGCGCGCGTACGGTGCCAGACATCGCGTTCGCTTCGCGCGACTCATCCGCCGGCGCGAAAGTGAGCGTGTTGCTGTCGTTCTTGATCAGCACCTGACCAGTCAGCGGCAGCGAGAGCGCGCCTTGCGGGCCCTTGACGGCAATCTTGTCTGCCGCGATCGTCACTTCGACGCCAGCGGGCAGCGGGATCGGCATTTTACCTACACGAGACATTTTGCTTACCCCCCCTTACGCCACGTAGCACAGAATCTCGCCACCGATGCCGGTAGCGCGCGCCTTGCGGTCGGTCATCACACCCTTCGGCGTCGACACGATCGTCACGCCGAGACCGTTCATCACGGTCGGGATCTCGGCCTTGCCCTTGTAGATGCGAAGGCCAGGGCGCGAAACGCGCTCTATGCGCTCGATCACAGGCCGGCCTGCGTAATATTTCAACTCAATCGACAGAACCGGCTTGCCGCCATCTTCGGCAACAGCGTAGTTCTCGATGTAGCCCTCGTCCTTCAGGACACGTGCGATTGCCACTTTCAGCTTCGACGACGGCATTGCGACGGCAGTCTTGTTCACGCCCTGCGCGTTGCGGATGCGGGTCAGCATATCGGCGATAGGATCGCTCATACTCATCGCTTGTTCTCCTATTACCAGCTGGCTTTGGTCATACCCGGGATCTCGCCACGCATGGCAATTTCACGGAGCTTGGTGCGGCCGAGGCCGAACTTGCGGAAGGTGCCGCGCGGCCGACCGGTCAGCGTGCAGCGATTGCGCTGACGGTTTGGCGCGGAGTTGCGCGGCAGCGCCTGAAGTTTCAGGCGCGCTTCATAGCGCTCTTCTTCCGATTTCGACTGATCGTCGATGATCGCTTTCAACTCGGCGCGCTTGGCGGCGTACTTCTTCACCAGCGCAGCGCGCTTCTGTTCACGGTTAATCAGTGCCAGTTTTGCCATGGCAGCCTCAGTTTCTGAACGGGAATTTAAAGGCGGCGAGAAGCGCTTTCGCTTCTTCGTCGGTCTTGGCAGTCGTGGTGATGCTGATGTTCATGCCACGCAGCGCATCGATTTTGTCGTACTCGATCTCCGGGAAGATGATCTGCTCTTTGACACCGATGTTGTAATTGCCGCGACCGTCGAACGACTTGCCGGACACACCACGGAAGTCACGCACACGCGGGAACGCAATCGTGATCAGTCGATCCAGGAATTCATACATGCGCGCGCCGCGCAGGGTCACCATGCAGCCGATCGGGTAGCCTTCACGAATCTTGAAGCCGGCGATTGCCTTGCGTGCCTTGGTCACCACCGGCTTCTGGCCGGCGATCTTGGTCAGGTCGCCAACTGCGTGCTCGATGATCTTCTTGTCGGCGACCGCCTCGCCCAGACCCATGTTCAATGTGATCTTCGTCAGGCGCGGCACTTGCATGCGCGACTTGTATCCGAACTTCTCGGTCAGTGCCGGGACGACGTCTTTTTCGTACTTTTCGTGGAAACGAGCCATGCTTACACCTTCACCACTTCGCCGGTGGACTTGTAGACGCGGACGCGCTTGCCATCCACGAGCTTGACGCCCACACGATCTGCCTTGCCCGTGGCCGCATTGAAAATAGCGACGTTGGACACATGAATCGGCATCAGCTTGTCGACGATGCCACCGGTTGCACCCGTCATCGGGTTCGGCTTGACAGCCTTCTTGGCGACGTTAACGCCCTCGACCACGACATGCTCGGCGTCGGCGCGCAGCTGAACCACGCCGCGCTTGCCCTTGTCCTTGCCGGTCAGGACGATGACCTCATCACCCTTGCGAATCTTATCCATGGCGACTCCTTACAGAACTTCAGGCGCGAGGGACACGATCTTCATGAAGCGCTCGGTGCGCAGTTCACGAGTGACCGGGCCAAAAATGCGTGTGCCGATCGGCTCCAGCTTGGCATTCAGCAAGACGGCCGCATTACCGTCGAACCGAACCAGCGAGCCATCCTGACGACGGACACCCTTGGCGGTACGCACGACGACCGCGTTGTAGATCTCGCCCTTTTTCACGCGACCGCGCGGTGCGGCGCGCTTGACGGTGACCTTGATCACGTCGCCAATGCTCGCGTAACGGCGCTTGGACCCACCCAGCACCTTGATGCACAGGACTTCCTGCGCACCCGTGTTGTCGGCTACGTCGAGCCGGCTCTCAGTTTGAATCATGATTTCTCTTTCCCAACTTAATCCGCGCCGGACACACAGTGCGCCCTTCAACGGTCAGTCTTGGTCCCGCCAGAACTTCCGAAGACCGGAAGCGCCGATTGGGTTGACAAAAAGCTACGAATGTTTACTTCTACTGCATCCCGCTTAGCACGTGCAACCGAGCTGGCTTCCGCCGAGAGCAGGATAGCCCGACATTATGCCTGACATAATGCCGGGCGCGCAAGCGTTAAACAGTTTGCGCAGTCTGGACCACGCGAGTCACCGTCCAGGCCTTCGTCTTCGAGATCGGACGACCTTCCTGGATTTCGACGGTGTCGCCGGTCTTTGCCACATTGCCCTCGTCATGCGCGTGGTACTTGTTCGAGCGCACGATGATCTTGCCGTACAGCGGATGGCGAACACGGCGCTCGATCAGCACGGTGACAGTCTTGTCCATTTTGTCGGACACGACAGTACCGACCAGGGTGCGCTTGAGCGATTTGTTTTCTGCAGTCGCGTTCATTGTTATGCGTCCTTCTGGTTGAGCACGGTCTTCACGCGAGCGATGTCGCGACGAACCTTCTTCAGCTGCGCGGTATTCGTCAGCTGCTGCGTCGCGACCTGCATGCGCAGGCCGAATTGGGCTTTCAGCAGGTCGTTCAGCTCCTTCTGGAGTGCGGCCTTGTCCTTGCCTTGGAGTTCAGATGCTTTCATGACTTGCTCCTTATTGGCCAACCTGGCGGACGACGAAAGTGGTCGCCAGCGGCAGCTTGGCAGCGGCAAGGCGGAACGCCTCACGCGCCAGCGCTTCGTCCACTCCGTCCATCTCGTACAGGACCTTGCCCGGCTGGATTTCTGCGACGTAGTACTCCGGGCTGCCCTTGCCGTTACCCATACGGACTTCAGCCGGCTTTTGCGAGATCGGCTTGTCCGGGAAGATACGGATCCAGATGCGGCCGCCCCGCTTGATGTGACGGGTCATCGCACGACGTGCAGATTCGATCTGCCGTGCGGTGATACGACCACGGCCAACCGCCTTCAGGCCGAATTCGCCGAACGACACCGAGGTGCCGCGCTCGTGCGAAATGCCTTTGTTGCGGCCTTTTTGCTCTTTGCGATATTTTCTGCGTGCTGGTTGCAGCATGTTTATTCTCCTGCCTTGTCGGCCGGCGCAGCAGGTGCGTCGGCTTTCTTCGCACGAACGCGCTTGGCGCCCGGAGCTCCGGCATCGCCAGCCGGCTTGCGTGCCGGACGGCTGCCAGGCTTGCCGTCATCACGGCGCGGGCCACGGCGTTTGCGGTCGTCATCTGCGGGTGCCTCGACCACCGGCGTTTCGCCGCTGGCCAGACGATCGCCCTTGTAAACCCATACCTTGATACCGATGATGCCGTAGGTTGTTTCGGCTTCAGAGAAACCGTAGTCGATGTCGGCACGCAGCGTATGCAGGGGCACACGGCCCTCGCGATACCATTCCGTACGGGCGATCTCGATGCCGTTCAGGCGGCCCGACGACATGATCTTGATGCCCTGAGCACCGAGGCGCATCGCATTCTGCATGGCGCGCTTCATCGCGCGACGGAACATGATCCGCTTTTCAAGCTGCTGGGCGATCGAATCGGCGATCAGCTGCGAATCGGTTTCCGGCTTGCGGATCTCTTCGATGTTGACGTGCACAGGCACGCCCATCATTTTTCCGAGCGCCGACTTCAGGACCTCGATATCCTCGCCCTTCTTGCCGATAACGACACCAGGACGCGAGCTGAAAATCGTGATGCGCGCGTTCTTTGCCGGACGCTCGATCAGCACGCGGCCAACCGAAGCATTCTTCAGTTTCTTCTTCAGGTATGCGCGAACCTTCAGGTCTTCTTCCAGCATGCTGGCGAAGTTACTGTTGCCTGCAAACCAGCGGGAACCCCAGTTGCGGGTGACGGCCAGACGAAAGCCGGTCGGATGAATTTTCTGTCCCATCGTGACTCCCTTAGTTACCGACAGTCACGTAGATGTGACAGGTTTGCTTGGAGATACGATCGCCGCGGCCCTTGGCGCGTGCGGTGAAACGCTTCAGCACCGCGCCTTTTTCCACGTAAATCGTCTTGACCTTCAGTTCGTCGATGTCAGCACCGTCGTTATGCTCGGCGTTCGCAATCGCGGACTCGAGCACCTTCTTGATGAGGACGGCACCCTTCTTCGGGCTGAACGTCAGGATGTTGAGCGCTTGGTCGACTTTTTTGCCGCGAATCAGGTCGGCAACCAGGCGGCCCTTTTGTGCCGACAGTCGTGCGCTGCGGAGGCTAGCTTTAGTTTCCATGTCCGAACCTTATTTCTTGGCTTTCTTGTCAGCCGCGTGACCCTTGAACGTTCGGGTCAGCGCGAATTCGCCGAGCTTGTGACCGACCATGTTCTCGGACACATAGACCGGAACATGCTGCTTGCCATTGTGAACGGCGATCGTCAGGCCGATGAAGTCCGGCATGATCGTCGAACGACGCGACCAGGTCTTGATCGGCTTCTTGTCGCGGGTTGCTTGCGCAGCCTCGACCTTTTTCAGCAGATGGGCGTCGCAGAACGGCCCTTTTTTCAGTGAGCGTGCCATGTGTTATCCCTTATTTCTTGCCGCGGCGCGAGACGATCATAGAAGACGTGCGCTTGTTGCTGCGAGTCTTCTTGCCCTTGGTCTGCTGGCCCCACGGCGACACCGGATGACGACCGGCGGCAGTCTTGCCCTCGCCGCCGCCATGCGGGTGATCGATCGGGTTCATTGCCACACCGCGAACGGTCGGGCGGATACCGCGCCAACGCGTCGCACCGGCCTTGCCGATCTTGCGCAGGTTGTGCTCACCGTTGCCGACTTCACCGATCGTTGCACGGCATTCCACGTGAATGCGGCGAACTTCGCCGGAGCGCAGGCGAACCTGTGCGTACACGCCTTCGCGCGCCATCAGCACGACGGCAGCACCGGCGGTACGTGCAATTTGCGCGCCCTTGCCAGGCAGCATTTCGACGCAGTGCATCGTGGTGCCCACCGGGATGTTGCGGATCGGGAGGCAGTTACCGGCCTTGATCGGCGCTTCCGAGCCGCTCATCAGCTGGTCACCCACCGCCACGCCCTTCGGCGCGATGATGTATTTGCGCTCGCCGTCGGCGTAGCACAGAAGGGCGATGTTCGCCGAACGGTTCGGGTCGTACTCCAGACGCTCCACCTTCGCCGGAATGCCATCCTTGTTGCGACGGAAATCGACGACGCGATAGTGGTGCTTGTGGCCACCACCGATGTGACGGGTAGTGACGTGACCATTGTTATTCCGACCGGCGGTCTTCGACTTCTTTTCGACCAGGCCCGCAAACGGGCGGCCTTTGTAGAGGTCGGGGTTGACCACCTTCACCATGCCACGGCGGCCTGGCGAGGTCGGCTTCAGCTTGACGAGTGCCATTATTTAGCCTCCTCGGTGAAGTTGATTTCCTGACCCGGCTTCAGGCTGACGAAAGCGCGGCGGGTGTTGTTGCGGCGACCGGTGAAACGGCCTGCACGCTTGACCTTGCCCGCACGATTCGCGACCTGCACGGACTCGACTTCGACCTTGAACAGCAGTTCGACGGCCGCCTTGATCTCGGGCTTGGTTGCATCCGGGGTCACCAGGAAAACCACTTGCTCATTCTTTTCTGCGACGAAGGTGGCCTTCTCCGAGATAACCGGAGCCAGCAGAACCTTCATCAGACGCTCTTCACTGTGTTTGATGACTGCGCTCATGCCAGCATCTCCTCAATCTTTGCCAGTGCGGGCTTGGTGATCAGCACCTTCTTGAAGAACACCAGCGACACCGGATCGGCGTGGCGCGGTTCGCAGACCAGCACGTTCGGCAGGTTGCGGGAGGCCAGCAGCAGATTCTCGTCAAGGCTGTCGGTAATCACGAGCACCGAATCCAGACCCATGCCCTTGAGTTTCTGCGCCAGCAGCTTGGTCTTCGGGGCTTCGACCGACAGTTCTTCGATCACCGACAGGCGGCCTTCGCGGGCCAACTGCGACAGGATCGAGCACACGCCGGCGCGATACATCTTCTTGTTCACCTTGTGCGAGAAGTTCTCGTCCGGGGTGTTCGGGAAGGTGCGACCGCCTCCACGCCACAGCGGCGACGACGACATACCGGCGCGAGCGCGACCGGTACCCTTCTGGCGCCAGGGCTTCTTGGTGGTGTGCGAAACTTCTTCGCGGTCTTTCTGCTTGCGATTACCACTGCGCGCGTTCGCCTGGTAGGCGACCACGATCTGGTGAATGAGCGCTTCGTTGTAATCGCGGCCGAAGATAGTATCTGGCGCAGCGACGTTCGAAGCTGCCTCGCCTTGTGCGTTCAGGAGCTTGAGTTCCATTTCTTAGGCTCCTTTCTTGGCCTTGACCTTGACCGCGGGCAGAACGACAACTTCGCCGTTTTTTGCGCCGGGAACGGCACCCTTGATCAGGATCAGCTGGCGCTCTGCGTCGACGCGAGCGACCTCGAGGTTCTGCACGGTGGCGGTGACATCACCCAGGTGGCCGGTCATGCGCTTGCCCGGGAAAACGCGACCCGGATCCTGAGCCATACCGATCGAGCCCGGCACGTTGTGCGAGCGGGAGTTACCGTGGGTAGCACGGCCCGAGCTGAAGTTGTAGCGCTTGATCGTGCCGGCGTAGCCCTTGCCGATAGTGACGCCCTGGACGTCCACTTTCTGACCAGCCTCGAACAGGCTGACGGCGATCTGGTCGCCCGGCTTGAACTCGGCAGCCTTGGCTGCATCGACACGGAATTCCTTGAGGATGGTACCGGCTTCGACACCGGCCTTGGCGAGGTGACCGGCCGCGGCCTTGCTCACACGGGAAGCACGGCGCTTGCCGAAAGTGACCTGAACGGCTGCATAGCCGTCGGTTTCAGGCGTTTTGATCTGCGTCACGCGGTTGTCCGACACGTCCACCACGGTCACAGGGATCGAATCCCCGTCATCCGTGAAGATGCGCATCATGCCAACCTTGCGACCAAGAAGGCCCAGGCTCATCTTTTTCTCCATTCCCGCCTGCGATTGGGCGGGGCTGTGTTTAAAAATTCGAATGGCCGAAGTCCATGCACCTCGGCCGAGCCGGCGATTATAACGCGGCTTTCAGATTCCTACAACTGCGAGAACCATTTCGTCCGCGCCATATCGCCGCATTGCCATTACTGCAGCTTGATTTCCACGTCCACGCCAGCCGGCAGATCCAGCTTCATCAGCGCATCAACCGTCTTGTCGGTCGGATCGACGATGTCCATCAGACGCTGGTGGGTGCGGATCTCGAACTGGTCGCGCGAAGTCTTGTTTACGTGCGGCGAGCGCAGCACGTCCCAGCGCTGGATGCGGGTCGGGAGCGGAACCGGGCCCTTGACGACCGCGCCGGTACGCTTGGCGGTGTCGACGATCTCGAGAGCCGATTGGTCGATCAGGCGATAGTCAAATGCCTTCAGGCGGATACGGATTTTTTGCTTTTCCATCATGCTTCCTCAAAAGAGCGAACCGCAGGCGGGGGCCGCCCGCGGCATTTCTGTCAAATTCCCGGGTAACCGGGTTGGCATTTAGTCGATGATCTTGGCCACGACGCCGGCGCCGACGGTACGGCCGCCTT
>VFQO010000084.1_pt1 | contig 121913 bp, 114 predicted proteins | sample 3512331 | NCBI WGS metagenome assembly VFQO01 (sample SAMN10412371, study PRJNA504923) | tailings metagenome | isolation source: Replicate 3 from Balatoc abandoned mine | place: Philippines: Itogon, Benguet | collected 2017-08-28 | reverse complement strand
GCGGGCAGAAGATGAAGAAGCGCGGCGATGCGCCCCCGGCGCTGATGCTGACCGAAAACCCCGACATCCTCACCAATATCGCAGGCGCCCCGCGCCGGCCCGAACTGGTGATCGGTTTCGCGGCCGAGACCGACAATGTGCTCGAACACGCCAAGGCCAAGCGCAAGCGTAAAGGCGCCGACTGGATCGTCGCCAATGACGTCAGCGGGAGCGTGATGGGCGGCGATCTCAACCGGGTGACGATCATCAGCGGCGAGGGCGTGGAGACGATGGACGAAATGCCCAAGGCCGCCGTGGCGATGGCGCTGGTCGAACGGATCGCGGCGAGCCTGCGGGCGGAGGCGGCGGAATGACCATCAAGGTGGAAGTAAAGCGCCTCCCCCACGGCGCAGGCCTCCCGCTGCCCGCCTATGCGACCGATGGCGCTGCCGGAATGGACGTGGTGAGCGCCGAGGACGTGACGCTTGCCCCCGGGGCGCGCCATGCGGTCGCCACCGGCCTCGCGCTGGCGATTCCGGATGGCTACGAAATTCAGGTCCGCCCGCGCTCGGGCCTCGCACTGAAGCACGGCATCAGCGTGCCCAACACACCGGGCACGATCGATTCGGACTATCGCGGCGAGTTGAAGGTGATCCTCATCAACCTCGGCACCGAACCCTTCGCGATCCAGCGCGGGGACCGCGTGGCCCAGCTGGTGCTCGCCCCGGTGGTGCAGGCCGCATGGAGCGAGGTCGCCGAACTGGACGCCACGACAAGGGGCGAGGGCGGTTTCGGATCGACCGGAGGCCACGCGCAGCTCTGAACGGTTCGCCGCAAAAATGCCGGCAGTTTGCCGCTGAGGACTTGTCAACCAAATCGGTTGAGTTATGTCTGCTGACAGTCGGACCATACACATGGACGGCCATCCATGCCCTTCAAGGAGCGCAGACATGGCCCATACCCATTCCATCGAACTCGACCCCGAAGTGCTGGCTCAGGACCCGCTGGTCCTGATCATCCACGGGCTCAATAACAGCGGCCCCAACCACTGGCAGTCCCACTGGGAGGCGCAGCTTCCCGATGCGGAGCGTGTCGATCTCGGCATGTGGGACGATCCGCATCGCAACACCTGGGTGAACAAGATCAACCTCGCCGTCCACCGCGCCGGTCGGCCGGTGATCCTCGTTGCCCATTCTCTGGGCTGCCTCGCGGTCGCGTGGTGGGCGGAGTACGAACAGCCGGCGCAGGGCAATCCGGTGGTCGGCGCGCTGCTCGTCGCGCCGCCTGATGCCGAGCGTCCGGGCGTGGACGAGCGGATCGCCCGCTTTGCCCCGGTGCCGCGCCGCACGCTGCCTTTCCCGACGTTTCTCGCGGCGAGCGAGAATGATCACTACTGCTCTCTCAGGACCGCGCGCGGGCTGGCAACCGATTGGGGCGCGACCTTCGCCTATGCGGGCTCGATCGGGCACATCAACGCGGATTCGCGCATCGGTGATTGGGACTTCGGGCTGCTGCTGCTCGGCCAGTTGCTGCGCGAGCACCGCAGCCGCACGCGCCCGGACCCTGCCGGCGGCACGCTGCGACGGCACCTGTCGCAGCGCGGGCAGGTGCCCCTGCCGTGGGTCTTCGAGCATCTCGATCCGGAGTCCTCGCGCAGCTGGTGAGCGCGCGTGATGCGAGCAACAAAAAAGGCGGCGCGATCCCCTGCGCCGCCTTCTTGTTCCCGTCCAAGGGTCTCTTGACGTGCGTCCTACACCATCAATCGACGGCGCGCACGGTATTTTCGCCATCGCGGATGGTGATGCGCACCGTCTCGCCGGAATTGCCGGGGAAGCCGGTGAACAGCGCGTCCACGAGGTTGGGCACGAGGTTGGGCAGGCGGTTCGAGCGCGACACCGCTTCGGCCTTGCCTTCGAACAGGCGCTGGCCATCGGCGCGGCGATCGATCTTCACGTCCACGCCGCTGGTGAAGATGGTGTAGCTGCGCACATCGGGGCCGCCGAAGAACGGATCGTTGAAGCCGAAGCCCCAGCCGCCGCCCCAGCCGCCCCACGGGCCCCACGGGCCCCAGCGACCGGCACCGAACCCGGCACCGGCGAAATCGGTCCGCACCCGTTCACGCCCGCCATCGACGCGGTAGTCGAAGCGGACCAGCATGTCGGCCGTTTCCGGGGAAGCGGCGCGGGCATAGCCGATCTCGGTAAGTTCAGCAGCGACGGCATTGGCATAGGCCGCGAATTCGAGGCCACCGGCAAGCTTCGGATCCTCGGCCACGACCGCGAAGGTCTGCCCCTGCGGCGCAGGCAGCGGCACGGCAAAGCGCGAGACATCAGCCTTGAAGGGGGTGGTGCAGGCCGAAAGCCCGATCACGAGAGCGATGGGCAGGGCAACGCGGTTGAAAGTCTTCATCGAAGGCAACATGGCACAACCTCTGTCTTGCGGCCATTGCCATCACGGCAACGGACCTTGCGCGGGTTACCATATTACACGCGCATGAACGGTCATTGAATATCCGTCGTTATGTGGCGGCGGCTCGTCGCAAAATGCGCCCGCTTGCCTTCAGTGCCGCACCAGTCCCAGCGCGCGGTAAGCTGCCGCAAGGGTCGGCGCGCCGCGCTCGCGCGCCTTGGCGGCGCCGCGGGCGAGGATCGCGTCGAGCGTCTCGTGATCGTCCTTGAGCGCGACGAAGCGATCGCGAATCGGGCTGAGCTTGGCGACCAGCAGATCGGCGAGCGCGGGCTTGAACGCTCCGAACCCCTGCCCGCCGAACTGGCCGAGCACCGCCGCCGCCGATTCGCCCGACAGCGCGGCGTAGATGCCGACGAGGTTCTTCGCTTCGGGCCGCTCGGCCAACCCGGCTTCCTCGGACGGCAGGGGCTCGGGGTCGGTCTTCGCCTTCTTCACCTTCTGCGCCATGGTGTCGGCATCGTCGGAGAGGTTGATGCGGCTCATGTCGGATGGGTCGGACTTCGACATCTTGGCGCTGCCGTCGCGCAGGGACATGATCCGCGCGGCTTCGGCCGGGATGATCGGATCGGGCAGGGTGAAGATGGGGGCGTCTTGCGTCCCGAAGTCGTTGTTGAACTTTTGCGCGATGTCGCGGGCCAGCTCCAGGTGCTGCTTCTGGTCCTCGCCCACCGGAACGTGGGTCGCCTGATAAAGCAGCACGTCGGCGGCTTGCAGCACGGGGTAGGTGAACAGCGCGACCGACTGGCCCTCGCGGTTCTTGCCGGCCTTGTCCTTCCACTGGGTCATGCGATTGAGCCAGCCCATCCGCGCGGTGCCGTTGAGCAGCCATTGCAGCTCGGGGTGCTGCGGCACCTGCGCCTGATTGAACAGGATCGCCTTGTCGGGGTCGAGACCGCAGGCGACCAGCGTCGCCACCAGTTCGAGCGTGGAGGACCTGAGCTCCGCCGGATCATGCGGCATCGACAGGGCGTGGAGATCGGCGATGAAGATCAGGCACTCGCCGCCCGCCGCATGCGCATCGTCCTGAAGCGCGACGTAATTGCGGATCGCGCCGAGATAATTGCCCAGGTGGGGCTTGCCGGTGGGCTGGATGCCTGAGACGACGCGCATGGGTGGGTCCTGCAAGGTTAGCTCTGGCGGCGCATTAGGCGCTGGATCGTGGCCTTGTCGAGAACTCCCAGCACCACCGTCGCCGCCCCGTAGGTGACGAGGCTGACGCCGAGGATCGCGCCGATGGCGGCAAGGCGCAAGGGGAAGGGCCCGTCGAGCCACGGGGTGATCGCCTGCATCAGCGCCCACAGGCCCGCGCCCATCAGCCCCGAGGCGAGCGCGATCCGACCGATCCGACCCAGCACCCGCGACGGCAGGCGGAAATAGCCGCGCCGCGCGAGGATCGTGCCGAGCAGCGCGATGTTCACCCACGCGCCCGCCGCCCCCGCCAGCGCGAGACCGACCACGCCGAGCGAAGGGATCAGCGCGAAGTTGAGCGCCACCGTCACCACCAGCGATGCGGCGGCGGTGTAAACCGGCGTCCTGGTGTCGCGGCGGGCGAAGAAGTTGGGGGTCAGCACCTTGACCAGCACATAGGCGGGCAGGCCCACCACCAGCGCCGAGGTTACCATGCCGGTCACCCGCGCATCCTCGGCGGTGAAGGCCTGCCCCTGCATGAAGGCCTTCACGAAAGCGAAGCCGGTGATGAACAACGCGACCGCGCAGGGCAGGGTCAGGAGCATGGCGAGTTCGATCGCATTGGCCTGAAGGCGCACCGCCTCCTCGTCCTCGGATTTCGAGATGTAGCGCGACAGGGCGGGCAGCACCGCCGTGCCCAGCGCGATCCCGATCACGCCCAGGGGCAACTGGTTCCAGCGGTCGGCCATCGCCATGTAGGTGAGGCTCCCGTCGGGAAGGCCCCGGAAGAAGGCGAGGTCGATGAAGCGGCTGATCTGGTAGACCCCCGCGCCGAACACGGCCGGAACGATCAGCACGCCCATTTCCTTGACGCGCGCCGTCACCTGCGGGGTCAGGCGCGGGATGCGGAAGCCCGCGCGGCGCATGAACCAGCGGAGCCAAAGCAGTTGCAGCAGACCGCTGACCGACACCGCAATGGCAAGGCCGACGCCGGTCGCCGCCCGTGTCGCCTCGCCGCCCGGCTGGAGCGCGCCCCACACCAGCGCGGTTAGCAGGCAGATGTTGAGCAGGATCGGCGCCGCCGCCGCCGCCGCAAAGCGCGACAGCGAATTGAGGATCGCCGCCACCAGCGTCGCAAGGCTCATGAACATCAGGTAGGGGAAGGCAATCCGCCCCATAAGCACCGCAAGCTCATAGATGCGCGCATCGCCGCGCAGGTCCTCGTTGGCGAAGGCCCACAGCACCCACGGCATCGCCAGCATCATCACCGCCCCGAACACCACGAGGATCGGAAGCAGCACCGCCAGCACCTCTCCCGCAAAGCGCCGCGCCTCGGGTTCTCCATCGGCCATGTGGCGGTTGAAGAGGGGGACGAAGGCGCTCGCGAAGGCCCCTTCGGCAAACAGGCGGCGGAACAGGTTGGGCAGCTGGAAGGCGAGCTGCCAGGCATCCGCCACGCCCCCCGCGCCGAGCACGCGGGCAAGCAGGATGTCGCGGGCAAAGCCGAACAACCGGCTCACCAGCGTCAGCCCGCCGATCGTGCCTACGTTCCTGAGGAGGCTCATGGCCTGAGGAGGCTCATGGATTGTGCCCCGCCCCCGCGCGCGTCAGGCGTTGCCCGTGACCGGCGTGATCGGGGTGCCGCCCGCGGCTTCCTCGGCGCGGCGCGACGCGAGCTGCTGGGCGTAGAGGCCGTTGAAATCGACCGGGTCGACCATCAGCGGCGGGAAGCCCGCATCGCGCACCGCATCGGCCACCACCCGGCGGGCGAAGGGGAACAGCAGGCGCGGCGCTTCGGCATAGAGGAAGGCGTGGGCCTGATCCTCGGGCACGTTGCGCATCCCGATCAGGCCGCAGAAGGCGAGGTCGACGATGTACAGCGTGCCGCGCTGCGAGGTCGCGTTCAGCGTCATCTTGAGCGTCACTTCATGCACGTCCGCCTGCACCGGCTCGGCGGCGATGTTGAACTGCACGTCGATCTGCGGCGGTTCGGGCCACTGGTAGACGTCGGGCGCGCTCGGGTTCTCGACCGAAAGGTCCTTCACGTACTGGGTGATGATCCCCACCGCAGGGCCGGTGTCGGCGCCATTGGGCTGCGGGCCTGCGCCGGTCGCGCTGTCGAGGTTGGTGAGGACGCCTTCTTCTTCGGCCATGATGTCTTTCAGTCTTTCAAAGTGGGTAACAGGTGATGCGCCCGGTGCACGCTCGCCGCATGCCCTCGCTCGGCCAAGCCGCCTAGCAGGCGTGCCCGCTGCCCGCAACCACGCGAAGGTCGCGCGGGGGCTCGGCCCGCATCGCAACCTATCGGGCGTTGGCGAATTGTAATGAAGCCCCATTTAAGGCAGGGTGATGTTTCCCAGAATGGCGCAGCCGCCGCGTGCGGCGCGCGCCAGATGCGACGATCGGATGGATAAAGTGCTCGAAATCGTTCTCCTCGCCATGGTGGCCGCGTTCCTCGGCCTGCGCCTCTATTCGGTGCTGGGTCGCCGCGCCGAGCAGGAAGAGGAGCCGGCGGTGCAGCGCTTCGAAACCGATGAGCAGCCCGCGATCCGTCCCGCCGCCGCTCCCGCCCCGGTGTCCCCGCCGCGTGTGGTGGAACTGGACGGCGTGATGCCCGCGGTCGAACGCGCGCTGCGCGAAATCGCCGCGGCCGACAGCAAGTTCAACCTCGCACAGTTTCTCGAAGGCGCGCGCGGTGCCTACCGCATGATCCTCGAAGCCTTCTGGAAGGGCGACCGCGAAACACTGCGCGAATTGTGCGACGACGATGTCTATGCCGGTTTCATCGCCGCACTCGACGCGCGCGAGGCGGCGGGCGAGACGATGGACAACACGCTGATCCGGATCGAGGAAGTGCGTGTCCACTCGGCCTCGCTCGATGGACGGATGGCGCGCATCGCGCTGCTGTTCGTCGCCGATATCGCCGCGGTGACCCGCGACCGGGATGGCACTGTCGTGGCCGGTTCGCTCAATGACGCGATCGAAAGCCGGGACGTGTGGACCTTCTCGCGCAATATCTCCGCGCGCGATCCCAACTGGCTGCTCGACGAAACCGACGAGGGCTGATTTAGCGGGGGCGTAAGCCCCTTGCGATACGGGAGCTGACGATGCGCGCGCTGCTTGCTCTGGCGATGTTGCTGGCGCTGGCCGCGTGCGGGCGCATCGTGCCATCCCCTGCCGTCACCATGCCCGCCGCGCCTGCCGCCGCCAATGCGGTGCTGGCAGGCGTCGCGCTTGGCCCGGCCTTTGCCGCATTGTCCGTCGCCGATGCCGATGCGCGCGGCGCGCTCGCCAGCTTCGTTGAATCCTGCCCGCGGCTGCTGGCCCGCGAGGATGCGAGCGGCCTCACCCGCCCCGACGACTGGCGCGGGGCATGCGAGCGCGCCCGCTCGGCTTCGCCTGCGCGGGCGCGGGCGTTCTTCGCCGAGGAGTTCACACCGGTGCAGGTGGGTGACGGCATGGCCTTCGCCACCGGCTATTTCGAGCCCGAGATTTCCGGCAGCCGCACCCCGCGCGCCGGCTTTGCGGTGCCGGTCTATGCCATGCCGTCCGACCTCGTGCGCGGCTGGCCGGACGATGTGAAGCCTTCGGAGCGCACCGGTCGCCCGCCCTTGGGCCGCTATGACGAGCGCGGAAACTTCGTGCTCTACCATGATCGCGCCGCCATCGAGGACGGTGCGCTGGCGGGCAAGGCACCGGTGATCGCCTGGGCCGCCGATCCGGTCGAATTCTTCTTCCTCCAGATCCAGGGCTCCGGGCGGCTGGTGACGCCCGAAGGCGAGGTGATCCGCATCGGTTATGCCGGGCAGAACGGGCGCGAATATGTCGGCATCGGCGGCGTGATGCGCGAACGCGGCCTCTTGGGAAGCGGGCCGGGGCAGTATTCCGGATCGATGCAGGGGATCATGGCCTATATCCGCGAGAACCCGCGCGAGGGGCGCGAGTTGATGCGATTGAACAAGAGCTGGATTTTCTTCACCGAACTGAAGGGCGACGGGCCTCTTGGCGCGCTGGGCGTGCCGGTGCGGCGCGAGGCTTCGGTCGCGGCGGACCCGGCCTTCGTGCCGCTGGGCGCGCCGGTGTGGCTCGACCTCGACCGCCGCGAGGCGGGCGGGCTGTGGATCGCGCAGGACACCGGCGGGGCGATCAAGGGCGCGAACCGTTTCGACACCTTCTGGGGCGCGGGCGAGGACGCGCGCCGGATCGCGGGCGGCATGAGCGGGCGGGGGCGGGCCTATGTGCTGCTGCCCAAGGAGGCTGCCGCAAGGCTCGCCGGGCGGCGATGAGAGCGCCGCGGGGGCTTTCGGTCGGCGAACAGGCGGCGTGGGCGCACCTTGCCGCAAGCGTCAAGCCGCTGCCGGGCAAGAAGCGGCCCGCGCCTCCCGCCGCCCCGGCCAAGCCCGCTCCGGCAAAGCAAGCGCCCGCCCCGCCGGGCAAGTTCGTCAAGCCGGCCAAGGCCCCGCCCAAGCCTACCCTCCATCAGCGCCCGCCTGCCCGGCCGCAGGCGTCGCCGCCGCCTCCGCCTGCCCCGGGCCTAGATTCCCACTGGGACCGGCGGATGAAGGGCGGGCGGATCGAACCTGATCTGACGCTCGACCTGCATGGCCACACGCTCGACACCGCTTATGACCGGATCATGACCGCGCTCGATCAGGCGCGCGCGATGCAGGCGCGGGTGGTGCTGGTGGTGGCGGGGCGGGAACGCCCGGTCGATCCCGCCGATCGCATGGCAAAACGCGGGGCGATCCGCGCCAAGCTGCTCGACTGGCTGGCCGCGAGCCGCCATGCGGGCGCGATCACTGCGGTGCGCCGGGCGCATGTGCGCCACGGCGGGGAGGGCGCGCTCTATCTCATCCTCAAGCGCGGCCAGACCCCTCGCTGACCCCTGCCAGACCCCCCGCAGACCCCTTTCAGACCCCTCGCACAGGTGCCTGTGCGCGATGTTTCTGCTTCGCAGAGTTTCGCTTCCACGTGGAACATCACGGCGTCCCTGCCGCCGGGATCAGCAGTTGCACCCGCGCATCCGGAGCCTCGCGCGACACCGCCGTCGCCTCCCCCGATTGCCCTGCCGCCTCGGTCCGGTAGGTGCCGAAGGCAAGGCCCTCGAACAGCACGAACCCGTCGAAATCGCTGCGGGCGCGGGCCACTTCCCGGCCTTCGGCATCGCGCAGCACCACCGCCACGCCCGAGCGCGGCGTGCGCTGATCGCCGGCCACCAGCAGCACCTGCGCCTCGATGCTGCCGGTGGGACGCAGGGGCATGGAAACATGACGAATTTCTCCGGGACGCAGGGTCAGGCGGTCGCCGGGGCGGGCGGGGCGCAGGGTGAAGTCGGTGAGGCTGGAGAGCTGGGTTTCGACATCGATCGAAGGCCCCGGCGCGATCCCGCCGATCAGCACGCTTCCCGAGGCATCGGTTGCCTCGCGCCGCAGCGCCGCGCCGACGATGAAGCGCCCGCCCTCGACGCCGGTTTCGGTAGGATCGCGGGTGCCGTCCGCGTCTTCGTCGACGAACATCTCCATCAGCACCGCGCCCGAGCGGGCGATCCCGGCAGGGGCGGTGCGCCACCTGTCGGGCCCGCGGAACAGCCCGAGGGTGACGCCCAGCCCCGCCCGCCAGCCGTCCCCCTCGCGGCCCGCCGAGGCGCTAAGGCCCAGGGGTCCGATCTGGCGGGCGAAGGTCATCCCGCCGCCGATCCGGCCGCTGGCTGCCTCCCAGTCGATATCGAGCGCGATGTTGCCCGCGCCCCCCAGCCGCCGCGCGGCGCTGAGATTCGCCCCGTCGACCTGCCACGATCCCCTGCTGTCCGAAGCGGTGACCCCGCTCCGCAGCCGCCAGTCGCCTTGTCGCGCCGTCACGCCGAGTGCCGCAGTGCCGATCCACGGCGCGGTCCCCTCGCGCACCGCGCCCACGGCGAGGGTTCCCTGCCAGTCGGCCAGCGGCAGAACCGCGCGCGCGGCGATGGTCTCGCGCTGCCCGCCGCGCCGCAGCGCCCCGCTCTGGACACGTGCTTGCCAGGGCAGGCTGAGCCGCCCGAGCCCGATGCGCCCCTGTCCGCCGAGCGTCATCACATGATCGAATTCGCGCACCAGCGGGGGCAGACCGGCGCCTGCATCCCGCCCGTGCTGAGCGAGGTCGAAAGTCAGATCCTGCGCCCCGATCCGCCGCGCCAGCCGGACCGCGCCGCCCAAACCGCCCGCCCGATCGCGCGCACCCGTCAGCGCCCATAATCCCCCGGCAAGCGCACCGTTCGCACCCAGTGCTACCGCCGCCCGGCCGTCCGCCCCGGCGCGCAGGTCAAGCCGGGCGGTGACTTCGGGCGCAAGGCCCCAGTCGGCGCTGGCAAAGGCGGTCGGCCCGGCGGGCTCGCCTGCGAGGCTGGCACCGATCAGCGGCCGCCCCCCGTCGACGATCCCTAAGCTGTAGCCGACTTCGTTCTCGGCGTTCATCTCGGTGCCGACGAGGCGCGTGAAGACCTGTTCCCCGGTTTCGCCATTGGGGCCGTAGAGGCGCACCACCCAGCGGTTCTCGCCGATCCGGACGGGGATGTCGCCGAACACCCATTGCCCGGCCGCATCGGCCTCGCGGGTGACGGCGACGAGGCGTTCCTCGTGCCACAGCTCGGCCTCCCAGCCGGAGGGGAGCGGGCCGGTGAGGGTGATGGTGTCGACAAGGTCCGCCCGCCACGGCGCGCGCGAGGAGATGATCAGCCCGCGCCCCGAAAGGCTGTCGGCGATCAGCGGCTGGGCGGGTGCGGCGATGTCGCCGAGGGCAAGGCTGCGGGCGCGCAGCGGGCCGAGAAGGTCAGGCGTGTCGCGCGCGTCGGAGAGGGTGAGGCCGGGGGTTATCCGCCCGTCCTGCGTCACCGCGATGCCGATCCGCCCGGCCATTCCCAGCAGCCCGCCGCTTGCCAGCAGGCTCGCGGAAAGCTGGCGACCTTGCGGTGCGATCCCGATGCCCGCTGCGATATCGGCGCTCCACAGCTCCACCGCGCGCTGCGGGCGGGGGAGCAGGGGGTAGACGGGACGCGCCGTTTCGGGCCGCAGCTGCGCCCGGCGTTCCTCCCGCGCCAGCCGCATCAGCACCGGCAGGGCGGCGCTGGCCGTGAGGACGAGCCGCTGGCTCTCCTTGTCGTGGACGAGCGAGACAGGGAGATGATCCGGCACATCGGCGAGCGGCAGGCAGTCGCCGCTCGGGCTCGGGAGCAGGGCGGCGGCGGGGATGGTGACCCGGCGGCGGGGTTCGGGGAGGGTGAGGGCGATGCCTTCCGGCACTGCCTCGTGCGCCAGCTCCAGCGCCTCGAGCAGCGGCAGGATTGCGGCACAGGCGCCCCCGGCCGCCCCCAGATCGTGGAGCGGCAGCGCCTCGGCGATCAGCTTGCGGTCGGCGAACAGCGAAGGCAGGGCGAGGCCATCGGCTGCCTTGCCGGCGCGCTCGGCGGCCGGGTCAGCGCCGAACAGGCGGTCGAACAGGCCCTCCTCCTGCGCCCGCGCCGGGGTGGCCATGGCTGCCGCCAGCAGGCCCAGCAGGCCCAGCAGCGCCAGCCAGCGGTGCGGCCGCAGGAGAGGACGGGACATGGCGGCAGGCTCGGTGCGTCACGGCTGGCCCGTTCAAAGCGCCGCAACGAGGCTGGCGAGGCGCTTGCCCGCGTTCGCCGGATCGGCGGCGTCGGTCGAGGTGTAGTCGATCCGCACCCGCTTGCCCGCCAGTTGGCTGCGCACTTCCGGGGGCAAAGGCACGATCACGTTACGCGCGGTGTTGGGCGCATAGATCGCGACCCCCCGCACCAGCCAGGCGGGCTCCTTCGCGCCTTCGGGGGTGAAGCTGACATCGCCATAGGTCGAGCGCGTGCCGGAGCGGGTGAGGCGGATCACCAGCTGATCGGGCGCCTCGGGCCGGAGCGCGGCGCTGTCCATGGTGACGCTGGCATCGAGCGCGCCGACGCGCAGGATCACCGGGATGGTGAGCGAGCGGATCGCGACGAGTTCGATCGCGAGGCTGTTGTCGGCGGAGCTCTCGCCCGCGAGACTCGCCGTGCCCGCACTGACCGGGGCAGACATCAGGCGCAGGTGCGAGCGGTATTCGCCCGGCGCAAGGCCTTGCGGCGCGCTCGCCATGATGCGCACCACCTGCCGCGCGCCGGGTTCCAGCACCAGCTGGCGCGGGGAATAGCGCAGCTTGTCGTCGGCGAAGAGCTCGCCCTCCTGCGCCGTGGGGGCGTCCTCCAGGCTGCCATCCTCGCGCATCCGGCGGTTCTCGATGGCGATGCGGAAAGCGGCGGTTTCGCTGCCCTTGTTGACGAGCACGAGTTCGGACGACCGTGTTTCGGGGGTCAGCACCACGCGGGTGGGGGCGACCAGCAGCTCGGCGGCGGCAGGCACGGGGGCGGCGAGCGCCGCGACCAGCGCGGCGGCAAAGCGGAAACGGAACATGGGGAAGACCTCGGATGGCAGGGGGGTCTGGGGCAGGGGGGCGACAAGCCCACCCTTAGGCAGCGTAAGCGGTAGGGCGACGAGGCAAGTAAACGGGACCGCGCGGGGGGAAGTGCGCGGTCCCGTCCCCTGCCACGGAGCGCTTACTGGTATTCCACCGCGACGGTGAAGCTACCGGTGTACTTGCCTGCTTCCTGACGCACGCCGACGTCGAGCGTGCCGCCCACGGTGAAGCTGTCTTCGCCCTTCAGCAGCTGGCCGTTCGCCTTGGAGCCGGTGAAGTCCGACACCAGCATGGCGTTGCCGTTCTGGTTGACGATCTTGATCTCCTTGGGGAGCGAGATGGTGTAGAAGGCGTCGGCCTCGCCCGTCACCGCGAAGGCGGCGGCGGTGTGGTCGGCGGTGAGGCAGGTCAGCGCCGGACCGCACTTGCGGCTGCCGTCGGCGGCGACGACGACCTTGTCGGCGACCGTGGTCGAGGGGGCGATCGTGCCGAAGTAGAGATCGGTCACGTTGCTGATTTCGAGCGGGGCGATGATCTTCGCGCCGGCGCCGGCGTCAGCCGACTGGGCCTGGGCGGAGGTGGCGGCGGCGAGCGAGGCGAGCACGGTCGCGGCGGCAAACAGCTTGTTCATTTCATTGGTCCTTTTTGGTCTGGTCAAGTCCAGCGGCAGGGTTGCCGTGGCTGACCCCCAGATGCCGCGGTGCTGCGCCGCTGTCGCTGTCGCGCAAGGCTAAGATCGGGCGCGGAAGGGTTAACCCCGCCCGCCCGATGGATACGGGCCTCTCCCGTGGGAGGGGGTGACCTATACGAAAGGATAAGCTTTGCCCCTTATGGCCGGATTGTGCGGTCCCCGCGCGCCATTCACTTCGAGGCTCCTGCTTCACGCGACTTTCAGACCGGACCGCAAACCGCCATGCTCGAGCCTGACTTCACCCAACCCCCGATCCCGCATGACGAGCCCGAGCGGCTGGCCGCGCTGCACCGGCTGGACGTGCTCGACACTCCTCCCGAAGACGAACTCGACGTCATCACCCGGCTTGCCGCCGACCGCTTCGATACCGCCACGGCGCTCGTCAGCCTCGTCGACGAGGACCGCCAATGGTTCAAGGCGCGCCACGGACTGGCGGCGGGCGAGACCTGCCGGCGCGACAGCTTCTGCGCGCACACCATCTGCGGCGCTGAAGTGATGGTGGTGCCGGATGCCGCCGCCGATCCGCGCTTCTCGCGCAATCCGCTGGTGCGGGGCGATCCGCATATCCGCTTTTATGCGGGCGCCCCGCTGGTGCTGGCGGACGGGCACAGGGTCGGCACGCTGTGCGTCATCGACCCGGCCCCGCGTGACGGTTTTTCGGCGCGCGAGGCCGAGATCCTCCAGCTGATGGCGCGGCAGGTGGTCGCGCTGCTCGAGAGGCGGCAGGCGCGGCAGGAGCGGCGGATCGCCCAGCTGATTGCCCAGACCACCACCGACGCCATTGTCTGCACCGACGTCCACAGCCGCATCACCCTGTGGAACCGCGGCGCCGAGGCGATGTTCGGGTGGAGCGCCGAGGAGGCGCTCGGCCAGAGCCTTGACCTCATCATTCCCCGGGTGCACCGCAAGGGCCATCATGCGGGCGTCGCGCGGCTGCGGGCGAAGGGCCCGATCAAGCTGGTCGGCAAGACCGTCGAGGTGCCCGCTCTGTGCAAGGCCGGGCACGAATTCCCGATCGAGCTCAGCCTCGCGATGTGGCCCGAGGACAATGGCGACCGGGCCGCGCCGGGGGGCTTTGCCGCGATCATCCGCGACATCTCCGCGCGCAAGCTCGCCGAGGCCGAGCAGGAGGCGACCAAGGCCGATCTCGCCCGGCAGGTCGTCGCGATCGAGGCCTCGGACGACGGCATCGCGCTGACCGATCCCGAAGGCTATTTCATCGCGATGAACCGCGCTCATGCGACGATGTTCGGCCATGCCGACGCTGCTGCGCTGATCGGGCGGCCGTGGAACGTGCTCTACAGCCCCGAGGAAGCCAAGCGCATCAGCGAGGAAGCGATGCCGGTGCTGTTCGCGCAGGGCCAGTGGCGCGGCGAGACGCAGGGCAAGAAGGCCGACGGCACCCCGGTCGAGCAGGAAGTCGCGCTTTCGCTGACGCCCGAGGGCGGGATCATGTGCATCACCCGCGATGTCAGCGAGCGGCGCGCCATGGAGCGCGAGAAGGCGCGGCTGCGCGAACAGCTGATGCTCGCCCAGCGCCAGGAGGTGGTGGGCCAGCTCGCCAGCGGTATCGCGCATGATTTCAACAACCTCATCGCCGCCATTTCCGGCACTGCCGAACTGCTGCGCGCGGTCGAGGACAACCGCGTGCGCCACCATGCCCTGCGCATCCAGTCGGCTGCCACGACCGCGGCGGGCCTGGTCGAGAAGCTGCTGACGCTCGGCCGCCGCGTGCCGCACCCGCGGCTGGTCGACCTGCGGCGGGCCCTGTGGGACGTGCGCGATCTGGTCGCGCCGAGCCTCACTGATCCGCTCCACCGTATCGAGCTCGAACTGCCGCCGACGCCGCTGATGGCGCTGACCGACGATACCGAACTCAATCAGGTGGTGCTCAACCTTGCGCTCAACGCCCGCGACGCGCTGCGCCCGGGCGAGACGGCGCGGATCAAGCTCGAAGTGCTGGGCGCACAGGGGCAGCAGCCGACCGGCAAGCTGATCCTCGGCACCGTGCCGCAGACCCCGGCGGCGCTGATCCGGGTCAGCGACACCGGCATCGGCATCCGGCCGGAGGAGCTGGAACAGGTGTTCGAGCCGTTCTTCACCCACAAGGGCGAGGCGGGGACGGGGCTTGGCCTCGCCGTGGTGGCGGGCATTATCGCCAACAATCGCGGCGCGCTCGCGATCCAGTCATGGCCCGATTGCGGCACCGTGTTCGAGATCTGGTGGCCGCTCGAACCGGTCGGCAACGCGGTGATCGCGCCGGGCGGCGCCATCGCCGCGGGGCCCGGTCCGGGCCTTGTCGGCAAGGCGGTGCTGGTGGTCGACGACAATCCTGCGGTGGTCGATACCATCGCGGCGATGCTCGAACAGGTCGGCGCGGAAGTCGGGCCGTGCCTTGATCCCACCGATGCCGTGGCGGTGATCCACGAGGACCCGGACGCATGGGACCTTGTCATCACCGATTACGACATGCCGAACATGAACGGCGCGCAGCTCGCGCAGATGCTGCGTCGCCTGCGTCCCGATCTGCCGATCCTGCTGCTCACCGCCCTGCCCCGGGTGCACCAGCTTCATCAGAAGCCCGACGGCCTGTTCGACGGCGTGCTCGGCAAGCCGGCCAGCGCCGCGCAACTCGCCGCCGCTGCTGCCGCCGCCATTGCCACCGCCGCCCGCGAGAGGATTACATGATGCGCATCTTGATTGCCGACGATCACGAACTGCTGCGCGATGTGCTGCGATCCTACCTCGAGGCCGAAGGAGGCTTTGCGGTCGATACCGCCGCCGATCTGCCCCAAGCGCTCACGCGGATGGCCGAAGCCGCGCCGCCCTATGACCTCGTGGTGCTCGATTACGGAATGCCCGGGATGGAAGGCTATGCGGGGCTGGAGCGGGCGCTGGCGGCAAGCTTCGGGCGGCCTGTGGCGCTGATGAGCGGGCTGGCCCCGCCCGATGTCGCCGAGCGCGTGCTGGCAGTCGGCGCGGCGGGATTCCTGCCCAAGACCCTGCCCGCCCGCTCGCTGGTCAATGCGATGCGTTTCATGGCGGCGGGCGAAACCTATATGCCGATCGACCTGCACCGCCCCTCCCGCGCGCCCGAGGCGGCAAGCGGCGGCCTTTCCCCGCGCGAGCGGCAGGTGCTGGCCGGGCTGTGCGCCGGGCACGCCAACAAGGAAATCGCCCGCGATCTCGATCTGCGCGAGCCGACCATCAAGCTCCACGTCAAGCTGATCTGCCGCAAGCTCGGCGCGAAGAACCGCACCCAGGCGGCGATGATCGCGCGCGAGCGGGCGCTGGTTTAGGCGCGCGGTACGCGGTCAGTCCCGGCACTTCATGGCGATCACCTGCCGTGCCAGCGGAGAGGGGCGGCCTCCGGCGCGGCGCACTTCCTCATCGACGCAGCGTTCGCGGGTGGAGCGGGTGTCCGGATAATCGCCGCGCGTCCTGCGATCGAGGTCGAGCACGTCCTGAAGCTCCTCGGCACTAAGGTCGCTGACCGAAATCCGCCCGTCGCGCAGAGCGATGTAATTTTCGCGCGCGCGGGCGAAGCGATCCAGCTGGGCCTGTGCGGCGCCATTGCCAGCGGCAGGGGGGGATTGCGGTTGAGGCTGCGGTTGCTGCCGAACCACCACCTGCGCAAGGGCGGGCGGGGGTGCGGCCATCACCAGCATGAGTGCGGCGACGATGGCGCGGCGCATCACCATTCCCCCGCTGCCATGGCGGCCTGCCGCGCGGCTTCCCGCGCGCTGGAGCTGGGTGTCGGGGCAAAATCGGGCATTGGTGGCAGGCTCCCTTGTTGTTCATAGGTGGCGATGATCGTCCCTCTGGGGCTGGCGCGCTGTTCGACCAGATGGAGCGCGCCCGGCACCGTCCCTTCGCCCAGCAGCCGCTTGCCCTTGCCGAGCACCACGGGGAAGATCATCAGCGTCAGCCGGTCGATCAGCCCTGCGGCCAGCAGCGGCGGGTAGAGCGTGCTCGATCCCTGGATGACGAGGTCCGGGCCTTGCGTCTGCTTGAGCGCCGCGACGTCCGCTACCCCCATGAGGTGGTGGCTGTTCGCCCAGTCGAGCTGCGGGCGCCCACGCGACAGGACGAACTTGGCTACCCTGGTGAAGGCAGCGCCGATCCCGGCGGGGTCCTCGGCGACATAGGGCCAATAGGCGGCGAAGATGTCGTAGGTGCGCCGCCCGAGCAGGAGATCATAGTCGCGGTCGAACAGCTTTCCGATCTCGTTGCCGACTTCCTCGTCGAACAGCTTGAACACCCAGCCGCCTTCGGCAAAGCCGCCGGTGGTGTCCTCGCCCGGACCGCCCGGGCCCTGGATCACCCCGTCGAGCGAGATGAAGGCGGCAGCGTGGATCTTGCGCATCACATCCCTCCCCGGCGGGCCGCTTCGATCGCGGCAACGTCGATCCTGCCCATCGTCATCATCGCCGCAAAGGCGCGTGTCGCCTCCCCGCCGCCTACCGCGAGCGCCTCGGTGAGCGTGCGCGGGGTGATCTGCCAATTGACCCCCCAGCGATCCCGGCACCAGCCGCAGGCGCTTTCCGTCCCGCCATTGCCGACGATGGCATTCCAGTAGCGGTCGGTCTCTTCCTGATCCTCGGTCGCTATCTGGAAGCTGAACGCCTCGGTGTGCGGGAACAGCGGGCCTCCGTTGAGGCCGAGGCAGGGGATGCCGCAGACAGTGAACTGCACCGTCAGCACGTCGCCCGCCTTGCCGCTGGGGTAGTCGGCAGGCGCATGGTGGACGGAATCGAGGCTGCTGTCGGGGAAGGTTGCGGCATAGAACCGCGCGGCTTCCTCCGCCGCGCCGTCATACCACAGGCAGATGGTGTTCTTGTGCATGGTGGCCTCCCTCACGCTGTCCGCGGCCCTACCAGCCCGAAACGCGCCCCTTGCGGATCGCGCGCGACGAGCGAGAAGCTGCCGCCCGGTATTTCGCTCGGTTCTTCGGTCACCTTCCCGCCTCCTGCGCGCACCGCCGCAGCGGCGTCGTCGATGTCGGAAACGACGAAGTAGAAGGTCCACCCCGGCTGCGCTTCCTCTCCCGCAAGCGGCATGACCGCGCCGATCATCGCGTCATCGTGGTGAAGGAAGCGATAGCTGCTCAATTCGCCCATCGGCATGTCGCCCTCCTGCCGCCAGCCCAGCAGGCCGGTGTGGAAGGCGATCGCTGCATCGGGGTCGCGCGCGGCGAGCTCGTTCCAGGCGCAGGTGCCGGGCGGCGGAGGGAAGCTTTCCGCCGGGGTGGGCGGGGCGGTGCCATACTCCATCAGGTAGAGCGGCACGCCGTCGGGATCGGCGATGAGCGCGAAGCGGCCCATGCCGGGGATCGCCATGCCGTCCATCAGCACCTGCCCGCCGCCTTCGCGCACCTTGTTCGTCGCCGCTGCCAGAGCATCTACCGCGGCATATCCGACCCATAGAGGGCCGACGCCGCCCCGCTGCATCGCCGCATCGAGCGCCAGCATCCCGCCCACCGGCATCTCGCCCGCCAGCATGACGTCATAGCGCCGCCCCGCAACCTTGCCCGGATCGAAGCGCCAGCCGAGCAGCGGGCCGTAGAAGGCCTGCGCGGCGGCAGGATCGGGGGTCATCAGCTCGTGCCACGTCAGCGTGCCATGGGCCGGCCGGGCGGCGCTCATTGCCCCATGTCCACGACCGGAACGAAGCCGCCGAAGATCATCCGTTTGCCGTCGAAGGGCATCGGGTTCTTCGTCTGGTCCATGCGCGGATCGTTGAAGTCCTCGCTCATCATCTTTGCAAAGGCGGCGTCGCGGGTGGCCTTGTCGGGCCATTCGACCCAGCTGAAGATCACCGTCTCTTCGCCCTGCGTATCGACCGCGCGGCGGAAGTCTGTCTGCTTGCCGTCAGGCACATCGTCGCCCCAGCATTCCACCACCCTAATCGCCCCCATTTCGATGAACATCGCGTCGGCGGTGGTCGCGTGATCGATGAAGGCCTGGCGGTTTTCCGCAGGCACGGGAATGACGAAGCCGTCGATATACATGGGTTTTCTCCTCCTCTGCGGGCCGCCGGGCGACTCGCTCCCTTGCCACTTGTCCGAAGGCGGGTTACTTTCGTCAACAATGAAGTTACCAAAAGAAACTAAAAACGGGACGAGTGGAGCGGCGGAACCGGCAGCCGGACACGGGCGCTGGTACAATGACGCCTGTGGCACGGCCTTCGGGCTGGAGGTGATCGGCGAACGCTGGGCGCTGCTGGTGGTGCGCGAGCTGTTGCTGGGGGCGCGGCGCTTTTCCGATCTGCGCGCGAGCCTCCCGGGGATCTCGGCAAAGGTCCTGACCGAGCGGCTGACCGCGCTCGAAGCTTCGAGCGTGGTGGAGCGCCGGATCCTGCCACCGCCGGGCAAGGCACAGGTCTATGCCCTCACGCTCTGGGGCCTCGCCGCCGAGCCGCTGATTCAGGAGCTGGGCCGCTGGGCGGCGCAATCGAACGCCCACGATCCGCGCTTGCCGCTCTCGCCGGTGTCGCTGATGCTGTCCTTGCGCACGATGCTCGACCGCGAAGCCTGCGCCGCCTTCACCGGACGCATCGGCTTCGTGATCGGCGAGGACAGCTTCCTTGCCGAACCAGAAGGCCGGGACCTGCCGATCCGGCGCGGTGAGGTGGACGGAGCGGACGCAGTGTTCCGCGCGCCCTCGGCCGACGTGATCGCCGCCGGGATCTATGCCGGCGTCCCGTGGGACGAGCTCGAGGCCGGGGCCGGGCTCGCAATCACCGGGGAGCGTGCGCGGGCTGTCGCTTTTGCGCGGCTGTTCGCCCTGCCGCCGCCGCTCGCCTGACGCGGGCCAGCGGGCGCTCTGTTGCGTCCCTGACAACATAAGTGAGGGTGAAAACCCCTCATCCTGTCAGGCAGGAGGCTGTCGAAGCCATCGGCGCGCGGTCGTTAAGCGGCTGCGGGCAGAGGCCCCATCCTCGGCAAGGAGAGAGCTCATGATCAACTTAATCATCATAATCATAATCGGCGGCATTCTCGGCTGGCTGGCAAGCATGGTGATGCGGACCGATGCCCAGCAGGGCATTTTCCTCAACATTGTGGTCGGCATCGTCGGCGCGCTGCTCGCCGGTTTCCTCATCTCGCCGCTGCTTGGCGCGGGGACCATCACGCAGGGCGATTTCAGCATTATTTCGCTGGTTGTCTCGTTCCTCGGCGCGGTCGTGCTGCTGGGTATCGTCAACCTGTTCCGTCGCGGTTCGGTGCGTTGAGCCGGGGAGAAAGTCACATGAAGAAGCATCTCACACTCGCCGCTATCGCTATGGCTGCAATGGGTCTTTCGGCGTGCAACTCCGCCGAGGATCAGCGCGAAGATCAGGCCGAGGCGCAGGCCGACACCATCGAGCAGAACGCCGAAGCGACGGCCGACGCCATGGAGGAGCGCGCCAGCAATCTCGATGATCCTGCCGCGCAGAACCTCGAGAACCAGGCCGAGGCCGTGCGCGATAACGCCGAAACCAAGGCTGAAAACATCGAAGAGCAGGCCGAACAGGCTCCGCCGCAATAGCTTCACTTCGGATCAGGCGGCGCGCGCGTTCAGGCACATCGCGCGCGCCGCCTGCATGCGGGCTCGTCCGATCTCGGGCGGGCCCGCATATTGCTGTCAAGGCCGAACACGGTCTCAGCCTTCGGGCAGGGCCTCGCCGTTCTCGATGATCGCGCGCAGGCCAGCCCGGCCGCGGTTGATCCGGCTCTTGACCGTGCCTAGCTTGCAATCGGCGACTTCGGCGGCCTCCTCGTAGCTCAGCCCCGCACCCGCGATCAGCAGCAGCATCTCGCGCTGGCCATCGGGCAATTGCTGCAGCGCGCCTTCGATATCGGCGACGTGGATGCGGGTTTCCTGTTCCGGCTGCTGGACGAGCAATCGCTCCGCCGCCTCAGGCTCCCACGGCACCAGCCGACCCTGCTTGCGCACCGCGTTGTAGAACTGGTTGCGCAGGATCGTGAACAGCCAGGGGCGGAAGTTGCTCCCCGGCAGGAAGGTGTGGCGCGACGACCAGGCGCGCACCATCGTCTCCTGCACCAGATCGTCGGCCATGTCGCGCTGCCGGCACAAGGACCGCGCAAAGCTGCGCAGCGCAGGCAGGGAGGCGGTCATCTCGGTCGTGAAGCAGGCAGCCACGCTGCCCTGCGGCCGGTCGGGAGTGTGAAGTTCCATCGCACCTTGTCCTTCGTTTTCCACCCCCTTTGCGTTGTCGGCCATGGCGGCGGCAGGTTCCCTAAACTCGGCAAGGATTTGCGCGCGGCGCAGGGTTGGCTGGGCGCTAATGCGGGTCACTGGCCTATGTGAATTCGCCTTGCGCGGCGGGCCCTTATTCACCGTGCCCGATCACCCCTTCGAAGGGGGACGCAGACCGGAAAGGAACAAGGATGCGTAACGCTCTACTGATGGCCGCTAGCCTATTGGCGCTGACGGCCTGCAACGGCGGTGAGGCGCAGGATGCGCCCATGGCCGCCGACACCGGCATGTCCGGCGCAGCCGATGATACGCTGGGCGACCAGCCCCCGGCTGCGCAGGGCTTTGCCCAGGCGGTGGCGATGTCCGACATGTACGAGATCACCGCGGGCCGCCTTGCGCTGGAAAAGACCGAGGACGCCCGGACCCGCGAGTTCGCGCAGATGATGGTCGATGATCACACCCGCTCCTCGCAGGATCTGAAAGAGGCGGTGACCACCGGCAATCAGACCTTCAACATGCCGGCCAGCCTCGATACGGAGCGGCAGGCCCAGCTCGACATCCTCCAGCGGCTCGACGGGCAAGACTTCGACCGCGAATACATGAGCCAGCAGGTCGCCGTGCACCAGCGCACGCTGGAACTGCTCAAGGCTTACGCCGGCAGCGGCGATGTCGCGGAGCTGCGCCAGTTTGCGCAGGGCGCGATACCAGCGGTGCAGAAGCATCACGATTGGCTGGAACGCAACGCTCCCGGCACGTCAGGCGGCACGCCGGGCGCGATGACGACGGGTGCGACACCGGCGCCATAGGTCGGCTCGCTCGCACCCGACACACGCTTGCCCCCCGTGCGCAGAAAGCTGCGTGCGGGGGTCTTGCCGTCCGCGCCCGAGGCGGCGTTCGCCGCCTGCCCGACCCGGGCGGGTCAGCCCTGCCGCGCTGCCTTGATCGGCGCGGTTTTGGGCTCGGGCTCCATATCGGGCCCTGCCGGGCCTTCCTCGGCCAGCGCCTCCATGAAGCTCTGCGACCACCAGCGCACGTCGTGGCGGGTGATCGTCTCCAGCATCGCCTTGTGGCGCTCCTGCCGCTCGGCAAGCGGCATGGCGAGCGCGCGGGCGATGCCGTCGGCGATGTCCTCAGCGGAGTGCGGGTTGACGATCACTGCCTCCTTGAGCTGCGCCGCGGCGCCGGCAAAGCACGACAGCACCAGCACGCCCGGATCGGCCGGATCCTGGGCTGCGACATATTCCTTGGCGACCAGATTCATCCCGTCGCGCAAGGGCGTGACCAGCCCGACCTTGGCGGCGCGGTAGATGCCGAATAGCTCGTCACGCGAATGGCCCTGATTGACGTAGCGGATCGGCACCCAGTCGATCGAGGCGAATTCGCCGTTGATGCTGCCCGACATGGCCGAAAGGTCGGCGCGAATCTGCTGATAGCTTGCCACGTCCCCGCGCGAAGGCGGCGCGATCTGAAGCAGGAACACCTTTTCGCGCAGGTCCGGGCGGCTGTTCAGAAGCAGCTCATAGGCGGCAAAGCGTTCCTGTAAGCCCTTGGAATAGTCGAGCCGGTCCACGCCCACGATCATGTCGCGCCCGACCGCGCTCACCACCAGCCGCGTTTCGGCCTGCTTCATCGCCAGGCTGTGCACCGCGCCGCAGAAATCGGCGACGTCGAGGCCGATGGGGCACACCAGCACGCGGGTGCGCCGCTCGCCAAGGCACACGCAGTCGCCCTCGATCTTCGCTTCGAACTGCACCGCGACATAATCGATGAAGGCCTGCCGCCATTCCTCGGACTGGAAGCCGATCACATCGTAATCGAGCATCCCCAGCGTCAGTTCGCGGTGCCCCGGGAGCGACATGAGCAGGCTGGGCGGGGGCCAGGGGATGTGCAGGAAGAAGCCGATGCGGTTGCCGAAGCCGCGCGCCCGCAGCTGCGCGCCGAGCGGCAGGAGGTGATAGTCGTGCACCCAGATGAGATCCTCGGGCTGGATCAGGGGGGCGAGCGTGTCAGCGAAACGCTCGTTCACCCGAGCATAGCCGCCAGCGAAGTCTCGGGCGATTTCTGTCAGGTCCAGCCGGTAGTGGAACAGCGGCCACAGGGTGCGGTTGGCAAATCCGTTGTAGTATTCCTCGACGTCCTGCGCTTCGAGATCGATGGTAGCGGTCGCGACCCCGTCGGCGCGGCGGAAAGTGATCTGGCCGGTGAACTCCTCGGTCTGTTCGCCCGACCAGCCGAACCATATGCCGTTGCTTTCCCTGAGCGCGGCGGCGAGCGCTACCGCGAGTCCGCCGCGATTGGCGCTTTGTCCTTCGGTTTCGACCTGGACGCGGTTGGAGACAGCGATGAGGCGGGGCATGTAAGAACCTTGCGGTTGGGCATGCGGCACGCGCTGGGGTGGGCGGTGCCGGGCCGGGTGAATGCGCCGGGATGGTTGGACGGCCCGGCGCAGGCCATGCCGCCTTCGCCCAAGGCGGCGGGGATAAAAACCGCCTATGTCATGAACGGCACGCCTTCACCTTCGGCAATCGCGCGGATCCGGTGATGCACTTCGGCGGGGCTGGCCAGCACCGCGTCCGCGGCGGCAGCGATCCGGTCGCCCACCGCAATTCCGTGCCCGCCCAGCGCACGCGCGGCTTCGATTGCGGCGATGTCGGTGAAGTCGTCGCCGATATAGAGCGGGTGGCTGCCGGCAAAGGCAGGAAGCTTCATGATCGCCCGCACCGCATCGCCCTTGTCCGCGCCGGGCAGGCGCAGCTCCCACACCATGTCGCCCTCCTGAATGACGAGATCATGCTCGGCCGCGCATTCCTCGGCCCATTCGCGCACCGCCTCGCGCAGCCGCGGGGCGAGCCGATAGTGGATCCCGAGGCCGAAGCTCTTGAGCTCGATCACCACACCGTTGCGCGCGCCGAAGCGGGCTTCGGTGTCGCGGGTCAGGCGCGCGAAGATATTGGCCGGCGGCGGTGCCCGGCGCTGCCCGTCGTGACGCAGCTCCAGCCCGTGACTGGCAGCGACCGTCACCGGCCAGAGCGTCTTGCCCCACAGCTGATCGAGCTGTTCCAGAGACCGGCCGCTGATAATCGCCAGCCGCCCCTCGAGCCGTGCCAGCGCATCGCCGAGCAGCGCGCGCAAGTCGCTGCCGACTTCGACCGCATCGGGCGTGCGGGCGGTCGGTACCAGCGTGCCGTCGAAATCAAGCAGCAGTGCAAGCGGGCGGGACGGGGTCATCGATCAGGCTCCAAAAGGCGGACGCCGCATGAAGCGCAGACCCTTGAGCGGCACTAATCGGGGTTAGGAACGCAGGCGATGGCCCCCCTGTGCCCCCAATCTACTCTGATCAGACGCCCTTTTTTGTCACCCCCGAACTTCTGGAGCATGTGATGTCGTTTCTCGACCGTATCGCCGCCGCCATTGCCCCCGCCGCCACCGACGATCAGCGCCGCGAAGCGCGCGCAAAGCTTGAAGGGCTTTCGGCCTCCGAGCCCTTTGCCGAGGATATTCTCGCCCATCACCGCCGCATCGAGGCGCTGTTCACCGAGGCGCGGCAAAGCAGCGGCCCGGCCGCACAGGCTGCGGTGACCGAACTCGCCATGCTTCTCAACGCGCATTCGATGGCGGAAGAGGCGGTCATCTATCCCGAGATTTCGGAGAATTCGAGCAAGGCCCATGCGGGCATGGCCTATGAAGAGCACGCCATGACCAAGGTCCAAATGGCCGCCCTCCAGAAGCTGGCGCCCGGCTCGCAGGAATGGCACGAGAAGCTCGATCATATCGAAAGTGCGGTGCAGCAGCACATGTATCAGGAAGAGGGCAGCTGGCTGCCGGACGTCATCCAGTATGCGCCCGCCGAAGCGCGGCAGCGGATGAGCGTGGAGTTCCGCGACTATTTCGAGCGCGTCGACCGCAGCTGATCGGCGTACCATGCAGCGCGGGCCAGCGACCCCCCGTGCCGCTTGCGCGTGACGTCCGCAGGACAGGCAGGCATGGCTCATTGGCGGGCCGGCCTGCCGGTACTGCGGGCGTTTTTGCTTTGGACGGTCGCCCGAGATACAAAAAACCCCGCCCATCGCTGGGCGGGGAGTTGTTTTGGGGCAATGACCGAACGAAGTGGAAACCTAACGCGCGTCCAGTCACCGAGTCACCAGAGGGATCGGGATACCCCCGGGTGTCAGAAAGTCTGCCCGACCGATTCTCTGCACGCCCTAACCTAAATTGTATCTGCGATGATTGCGAGGTTTGAATATTCCTTGCGCGAAGAAAACCGCGCCCTTGCCCTTTGGGCAGGAGCGCGGCGAGCGGGTTGCGGCAGGTGAGGGCGTGCCTGCCGCACCCTGCATCAGCTGGAAGAAGGCCCTGACTTCCCGGTGGTCTGGCTGGCAGAGCCGCTCGAGGGCGAGCCGGAGCGACCTTCGGTGTCGCGCTGTTTTCGCCACTCTTCGAACTTGGAGTTGAATTCGTCCTGCTGCTGCTGGCGGAACTCGTTGTAGTCGTTATCGAACTGTTCCATCTGGCGCTGGCGCCACTGGCTATAGCTGTGATCGTGATGATGGCCCTGCTTGCCTTGACCCTGCTGGCTCTGGCTCTGACCCCACTGGCTTTGCCCATGTTGCGAGCTGCCCATCAGAGCATCCTGCCCTCCTTGGCCGCTGAAGCCGAATCCGCCCCGGCCGCCGCCATAACCGCCTTGCGTCTCATGGCTGCTGCCATAGCCTGATTGGCTGCCGTAGCTGCTGCCCTGCCCACCAAAGGCACCGCTCTGCCCGCCATAGCTGTTGTCCGGGCCAAAACGTTCCTGGCCATAGCCGCTTTGCCCGCCATAGCCGCTCTGCGAGCCGTACGACCCGCCCGACTGGCCATATCCGCCCTGATCCTGACCTTGCTGGTTTTGGCCCGAGCGACCCTGATCGCCTTTCTGGCTACGGTTCCAGTCAGATGAGCTCTCGTTGCCGTAGCCGCTCTGGCCCCGTTGGTTGTCGTTGCCTTGCTGCTGCTGCAGCTGGTCGTCGCGGCCGCTGCTGCGATGCTGCTGGCTCTCGCGGTTCTGATTGCGCTCGTTTGCCATGTCTGTTTCCTTTCAGGTTGAAAAGCCACTTTCGGCTGTCCCGCCGATCTGGCCCTGCCCGTAAAGTGACAGCCAGCAGCATGAGGCTGCTTATCCTGAATTAGCTACGCCGGACGCCCCGTCTCCCCGGTCTGGCGCCTTACCGTGGCTGCCGATTTGCTTGGGTCCGACTCGATTCCAGAGCAAGGCATCGGCACGCAGGTCGGAATCGGAGTCCAAGATGGCTCAAAATGCCGGTGCGACGCATTCGCGCTTCACCTATCAGGCAACTTGCGCGCATTTCACGGTGAGCCGTAAGGGATTCGTCTGGCAGGATATCTTTTGATCGGGATAAGATAGCGTCATTGCTAGAATATTGCAGTTCCCGCAACACTTCGAGGAGCAAGCGCATGTTCAACGCGTTCCTGCTGCGACTTATGCATGCTGCCGAGCTGGGCGATCACGAGATCCAGGCGATCGAGGAGCTCTGCCGCCAGCCGCGCGAAATCGGCGCAAAGAAGTACCTGTCGCGCGATGGCGACGAAATGCACTCTTTCCCGGTCGTGCTCAGCGGCTGGGCGGCGCGTTACCAGATCCTGCGCAATGGCGCGCGGCAGATCACCCGACTGCTGCTGCCGGGCGACGCCTTCTACTTCGATTGCTCGCCCAACGGCATCGCGATCGAAGAAGTCATCACCCTCAGCCCCTGCAAGATCGTCAACATTATGCACGCCGACATGCGCCGGCTGATCGACCGGTTCCCGGCGATCGGCGAAGCCATGCGATCCTACGGCTGCATGGAAAACGCGGTGCTCGCTTCGTGGGTGGTGAATGTCGGCCGCCGCGATGCTCTTGAGCGGATGGCGCACCTCATCTGTGAGTCCCATTACCGTCTCTCGCTGGTCGAAGCGCATCAGAGCCAGCAGATATACTTCCCGCTGACGCAGGACGATCTGGCCGACGTTCTTGGCCTGACGCCCGTGCACATCAACCGCAAGCTCCAGCAGCTGCGACAAGAAGGGCTCATCACCCTGCGATCGAAGCAGCTCACCATCCACGATCTGCGCACCCTGCAGCAGATCGCGGGGTTCGACCCTGCCTACCTCGCGCCCCGGGTGCAGACTCTCCGGGAGCGAGAGCGGCTTCGGGTCATCGCCGCCTGAACCTGAAGTGGGCGGGGCCTAGAGCGTCCCGCCCGCCAGGTCGGCAAGCGCCGCGACGATCCGCGCCCCGTTAGCCGGCTTGCTGAGGTAGGGACTGCCTGCAAGATCGTCGGGGAGCATCTCCGCATCATATCCGGTCAGGAACGCAAAGCGGATCGCGCGCTCCTTGAGGCTGCGGGCGAAGTCGAATGACAGGCCGTGGCCGAGATTGATGTCGATCAGCATGAGATCGACCGGAACCTCCGCCAGCAGGCGTTCAAGGTCGGGGAGCGTTGCCGAGATGCTGACGACCCGCGCGCCCGCTTCCTCAAGGATCATGCGGCAATCCTGCGCCTGATAATAATCGTCTTCGAGAATGACGATGTTCAGGTCGGAAAGCGGACGATCGGTCATTGGTTGGCCTGTGCCCCTCAGGATCGGGTGTCGAGGATACTGCCCGCGTCGGACAGCGGGAATTCGAGTTCGGCGAGCACTCCGGTATCGAATATTGCGAACCTTCCCTCGCCTTGCAATTCATAGGGGACCCGTTCCTCGATCAGCTTGCGGCCGAACCCTTTCCGGGTCGTCTTCGTCTTGCGAACCGGCGCGGTTTCCTGCCAGCGCAAGGCGAGCCAAGGCTTGCCGTCCTTCTGTTCGCGCGACCACACGATGCGGATATAGCCGGTGTCGCCAAGCGCGCCGTATTTGATCGAATTGGTGGCAAGTTCGTGTATCGCCAGCGTCACGATCTCCGCCGCATGGGGCGAGAGCGCGACTTCCGGGCCAGCGACGTGGCACTTTTCGTCCTGGACGGCGTGGACCAGCAGTTCCTCGCGCACCAGTTCGGCAAGGTCGACGCTGCGCCCGGGCGAGCGGGTGAGAGTGCTCTGCGTGCGGCCCATCGCCTGAAGGCGGCCGATCAGGTGGTCGACATATTCGTCGACATGGCGGTGGCTCGGTGCAGAAAGCCGCGCGACCGAACGCACCATGCCGATGAGGTTCCTCACCCGGTGCTGCAATTCGGCGACCAGCAGCCTTTGCCACTCCTCCTCGCGCCGCCGCTGGGTGGTATCGATGAGCGCCCCGAGCATGCGCACCGGCTTGCCCTGTTCATCGTAGAGAAAGCGTCCCCGCGCCGAAAGCCAGACGATCTCCCCGCCGGGTTGGCGGACGCGATATTCGCAGACATATTCCTCGCCGCTCTCCATCGCGGCAGCCAGGGTTGCGTCGACCCGGGCACTCTCGTCCGGGTGGACGCGCTCGGTCCACATGTCGAGGGTGGGCTGCACCTGCCCGGGTTCGTAGCCCATCATGCGGTAATGCTCGTCCGACCAGATCAGCTCGCCCGTCTCCACGTTCCAGTCCCACAGGCCGACCTTGCCGATCTCGCTCGCCACGCGCAGCATCTGCGCGCCGTGGACGAGCTGGCGTTCGGCCAGGCGGCGGCTGGTGATGTCGGTCGACATCCCGAACCATTCGGTTACGGTGCGGCTCTCGTCGAACACCGGCACCGCCCGCGAATGGAGCCAGCCGATCTCGCCGTCGGGTCGCAGATAGCGATGTTCGATCTCGATCGCCCCGCGCGCAGCGACCGCATCCTCCACCACCTTACGAACGCGATCGCGGTCGACCGGGGCGACGAAATTCTCGATCCAGTCGCTTTCCCCGCTGACTTCGCCGAGCAGCCTGTTGCCACCGAGTTGCTCCATCAGCGTGCCTTCGGGGTTCATGCGGAAGATGAGGTCGGAGGTTGCCTCGATCAGCGATTGCAGCCGGTTCTCGCTGTGACGCAGCGCCAATTCCATCGCCTTGCGCTCGCGGACATCCTCGAACAGGATCCCGACGAGGTAGGGCGCAGTATCGCCGATCGGGAAGGCGAAGACATCGAACCAGCGGCCCATGGCGAGAGATTCGCTCTCGAATCGCTCGGCCTCGCCCGACAGCGCGATCCGTCCATAAGTCGCGGACCATTGGTCCTCGATATCGGGCTGGAGGCTGCGCATCGACTTGCCGATCGGATCGCGCAGGCCGGTGTGTTCGACCATGGCTTCATTGGCCTCAAGGAAGACGTAGTCGGTCGGCGTGCCGTCGTCGTCGAACAGCACGCGGATGATGCAGAAGCCTTCGTCGATGGCATCGAACAACCGCTTGTAGCGCTCGTCCAGCTCGCGCCGCCGCTCGCGCGCGAGATGATCGGCTGAGATGTCGCGGACCCGCGCCATGATCGCCTCCCGTCCGCCGTGACGGACCGGAGAGAGCACCACCTCGTAGACCTGGTCGGAGCGCGTGCCCTTGCGGAGCAACACTTCGGGCGTGCCGCGGGCCAGCACCCGTTCGAAATCCTGTGACCAGGCCGCTCCCATGTCCGGGAAACGCGTGCCGAGGGTCTGGCCGGCGAGGTCGTCGACCCCGAGCAGCCGGCACAGCGCCGTATTGCTGGCGAGATAGCGCCATCCGCGCACGTCCTCGCCCTCCACCGCGACGGGTTCCAAGATGCAGGCCGCATCGGGCAGCGCGCGGAAGGCGGCGCCAAACAGGTTCTCGTCGCTATCGTGTGGGAAGTTCGCCATGGGCTCGTCTTTCGCACCGGCCAGCATAGGCAATCGGGCCAGCAAGCTGATTAACACAGATCGCCGATGCGCAAAGCCCCGCAAGGCGCTAACGCAGGATAAGGTCAACCATTTTCCTTGGGGGCACACCGCGTTTCTGCGGCTGAAAGGCTTCTCGGCCAGCACGGCGTGAAGGCTCTTGCGGCGATCACGGAGCTCACCTGATGCGGATGATCCTTGCCCTGTTTGTCCTCGGCGCCGGTGCCTATGCCCTGTCGCGCAAGGCGTCCGAACGCGGCGAGGGCGCTCGCGCGGCCTTCGCCGGAGACCAGCCGGGCGCGGGGTCCAATGCGGTGCGCGATGCCGGACCCGAGGCCATGCGCGATCCCCCTGTTGCCCCATGGACCGCCGTTGATGAGGCAAGCGACCAGAGCTTCCCCGCAAGCGATCCGCCTGCGACCTACTGAGCGGAGGCTTGGCGGCCCTGTTCCTTTGGAAACAATTCGGTCTGCCGCGATGAGCCTGCGCCCAGCCGCAAGGCGCGATCGATGAAGGCGTCATAGGTTAGTGTCACGGAGCGTGTGTTCGCCTTGAAATGGTCTGGCCTCCAGCCTGACTCATGCAGGGAATAGACCTGAATGCCGACACTCACCTTAGGGGGCATCGAACCCCTGTTCCGCCTGCTTGGCCGATACATGCCTCTCAATGAGGCAGACCGGGCGGCCCTTTCGGCGCTCGAAACCGGCCCGCTGTGCAGTGGGGAGGCCCGCACCGACATCGCTCGCGAGGGCGAGAACCCGACAGTGATCCGGCTGCTCGTGTCGGGTTGGGCGTGCCGTTACAAGGACCTGCCGGATGGCCGACGGCAGATTGTCGGCTTTTTCCTGCCGGGCGACTTTTGCGACCTCAACGTCTATATCCTCTCCGAACTCGACCATTCCATCGGCGCGCTGACGGCCGTGCGATATTACGAAATTCAGCCGCACCAGTTTCAGGAAGTGATCGACGCTCGCCCGCATCTGTTGCGCGCGCTTCTCTGGCACGAGATGGTGTCGGCCGGGATCCAGCGGGAATGGCTGCTGTCGATCGGACAGCGTTCCCCGCTCGAACGGCTCGCGCATCTGTTTATCGAGTTGTTCTACCGGCTGAGCGCGGTGGGGCTGGCGTCAGGCCACAGTTTCGATCTGCCGATCACCCAGAACCACCTTGCCGAGGCGAACGGCCTCAGCCTCGTCCACCTCAACCGCACGCTGCAGGAAATGCGGCGCGAGGAGCTGATCGAGCTGTCGGACCGGCAACTCAGGATCGTCGATCTGGAACGTCTGAAGCGGGTGGCGATGTTCAACAACAATTACCTGCACTTCAACCGCTAGAGCGGCGGGAGGGTCTGGGCGGCAAAGCCCCATCCCTTGAGTGCGGGCGTCGCAGAGCGCGCGGCGAGCGCCTTCGCGTCATTGATGGTGAAGTGGTGGGCATTGGTCATCGCGGCCAGATCGTCCCAGGCAATCGGGACCGCGACAGGCGCATTCTCGCGCGATCGGGCGGAGTAGGGCACCACGGCGGTCGCGCCGCGCTGGTTGCGCAGCCAGTCGATGAAGATTCGCCCCTTGCGCTTGGCCTTGCTCATCGTCGCGATGAATCGCTCCGGCTCGGCCTGCGACAGCGCCTCGGCGAAGCGGCGGGAGAAGTCCTTGTGCTCCTCCCAGCCATGCCCCGGCGTGAGCGGCACGACGACATGCACACCCTTGCCGCCCGACAGCATGACGAAGCTTGCAAGGCCGATATCGGCGAGGTGTCGGCGGATGTCCCGGGCGGCGGATTTCACGGCTTCGAAGTCGAGGCCCTCGTCGGGGTCGAGGTCGAAGATCATGCGGTCGGGCGCCTCGACCGCGTCGCTGCGCGCGCCCCAGGTGTGGAACTCGATGGTGCCCATCTGCACGCATTGGAGGATGCCGCGCGTGTCGGTGACAAAAAGGTAATCCTCGGTCCCACCATCTTTCTCGCGGATCGGAACGTGGTGCACCGCGTCGCCGAGCGCACCCGAATCGTGTTTCTGGAAGAAGCACTTCTTCGCGTGCCCCTGCGGGCACCGCACGAGGCTGACCGGGCGCTGGCCGAGGAAGGGCAGCATCACCGGGGCGATCTGCGCATAGTAATCGGCAAGGTCACCCTTGGTCTCGCCGCTGCCCTCGAAGATCACCCGCTCGCGGCTGGAGATGGCGACATTGGCGGCGGGCTCGGGGGAGGGCTGGGGGTGTTCGGGCTTCACGGCCTTGGCGGGTTTATCGGCGCGCAGGCCCAGAAAGCTTGCGTGGAGCACGCTGCCGGCGGCGGTGAATTCGGCGAAGGCGATCTCGGCGACCAGTTTGGGGGTGAGCCATGTAACCCCGCGCGCGGCCGTGCGATCGACCGCGATTGGCGGGGTCTTGCGGACGAGCGGCTTCATGCGCTTGGCCAGATCATCCATCGTGTCGGTGTCGAAGCCGGTGCCAACATTGCTCTTGTAGGCCAGGCCCTCCTTGTCGTGTTGGGCCAGCAGCAGCGAGGCGAAGGGGCGGCCTCGTGCGGATGACGCCTTGAAGCCGACGATTACGAATTCCTGCCGCCGGGTGCACTTGACCTTGACCCAGCTTTTCGAACGGCGACCCGCATAGGGCGCATCGATCGCCTTGGCGATGATCCCCTCCTGCCCGGCACCGCACATCGCCTCCAGCAGCTTCTCCCCTGCGCCGATCACGTGATCGGCGACGTGGATCGGGGACGGCGCATCGGCGAGCAGCGCCTCGAGCCTCTCCTTGCGCTCGATATTGGGTAGCCCCGTCAGGTCCTCACCCGCGAGCTCCAGCAGGTCGAAGGCATGGAAGGCGAGCGCATCGCCCGGACCCTGCGATCCGTGGCCGCGTTTCAGCACGTTCTGGAGCGTCGAGAAATCGGGGTTGCCATCAGCGCCGTGCGCGACGATCTCGCCGTCGATCAGCGCGGGCGGCAGGTCGAGCGCGGCGATGGCGGCGATCAGCGGCTGGAACTTGTCGGTCCAATCCTGGCCCGAGCGGGTGTAGACCCGCACCTCATCGCCCTTGGCCGCGATGAGCGCGCGGTATCCGTCGAACTTGATTTCGTGCATCCATCCGTTGCCGGTCGGCACGCTGTCGACCAGTGTCGCGAGCTGCGGCTTGCGGAAGGCAGGGAGCTTGGCTGCCTTGGTGGAGCGCGCCGCCTTCTTCGCGGCCTTCGGCTTGGGCGATGCGGTCTCAGGGAGAGGCTCGGCCTCTTTGCCTGCCGCGATCTCCGCCATGGAGCGGCCGGTGGCGATGCTGGTAAGGCCCTGTTCGACCAGCGTCTCGCCTTCCTCGGCGAAGGCATCGCCGATCTTGCGCAGCAGCCAGTTCTCGCGCTTCTCGCCGGGGCGCGGCTTCAGGCGTATGAGGATCCATTCGCCCTTCATCCGTTCGCCTTCGAGGGTGAAATGAAGGTGCCCTTCCTCGATGTCGGCCGCGCTCTTTCCCGCGATCGGCGCCCAGGTGCCGCGGTCCCACAGCATTACCGTGCCGCCGCCATACTCGCCCTTGGGGATGGTGCCCTCGAAGGTCGCATAGCTCAGCGGATGATCCTCGGTGCGCACCGCAAGGCGCTTCACCGAAGGATCGAGGCTCGGGCCCTTGGTGACGGCCCAGCTTTTCAGCACCCCGTCCACCTCCAGCCTGAGGTCCCAGTGCAGCCGGGTCGCGGCATGTTTCTGGACCATGAAGGTGTTGCCGCCCGCGCCCTTGGCGGGTTCACCCTTGGGCTCGGCGGTGCGGCCGAAATCGCGCTTTGCGTTGTAATCGGCGAGAGGATCGGCGCGCTTGGCCACGGTGCGGCCCCGTCAGGCGCGCTTGCGGGCTGCGGCCGGCTTCTTCGCAGGTGCCGCTTTCGCCGTGGGCGCGTCTTTCTTCGCGGCGGGAGCCTTTTTCGCGGGAGCCTTTTTTGCCGCCGCCGTTCCCGCGCTGCCGCCGACCGACTTCTTCAGCGCCGCCATCAGGTCGACGACATTGCTGCCCCGGCTCCCGGGCTCGCCCGCGTCCTCGATGATCGCCTTGCCGGTCTTCGACTTGGCCTTCTTGTCGATCAGCGCCCGCAGCGCCTCGACATAGCGGTTCTCGAACTCGCCTGCATCGAAGGGCGCGGTGCGCTTGTCGATGAGGGTCGTGGCAAGGTCGAGCAGCTCGGTATCGGGCTTGATATCGTCGATCTCGCTGAAAAAGGCGCGGCCCGCCCGCACCTCGTCGGCATAGCGCAGCGTCTCCAGCAGCAGGCCCTTGCCGCAGGGCTTCAGCGCCACGAGCTTCTCGCTCCCGCGCATCGCGAGCTGGCCGAGCGCGACCTTCTTCGACTTCCTCAGCGCCTCGCGCAGCACCACGAAGGCCTCCTCCGCCAGCTGGTCCTTGGGCGCGACGTAATAGGGCTTTTCGAAATAGAGCGGGTCGATCTCCTCCGCGCCGACGAACTGCACCAGTTCGAGCGTGCGCTTGCTTTCCAGTTTCACCGCCTCGATCTCGCGCTCCTCGAGCAGCACATATTCGCCCTTCGACACCTCGTACCCCTTGATGATGTCGTCGCGGTTGACCGGGCCGACGCCGGGGACGACCTTCTCATAGGCGATGCGCTTGCCGGATGGCTTGTGGACCTGGTTGAAACGGATCGCCGCGCCCGCTTTGGTGGCAGAGAAGATCTCGACCGGGATCGAAACCAGCGCGAGGCGGATCTGGCCGGACCAGTAGGCGCGTGCTGCCATGCGTGCTCCCTGCGGGATTCTGGGGTGGATCGTCTGCCCCTTGCGCTGTGCCGTTCGCCTGTCGGGGCCGCACTAACATAGGCGTGTGCCGCCCGTGCGGCGGCGGGCGAGAAAGGACGCTGGCGATTACGCCTGACCTTCAAGGAACACACAGCATGGCCCGAAAAGATGACGAGCGCGACGCGATCAAGATGCTCGCAGACGACCACCGGAACGTCGAGGAGCTGTTCGAGAAGTACGAGAACGCGCGGGGCGCGGCAGCACAAGCCAAGATCGTGCGCCAGATCTGCGATGAACTCACCATCCACGCGCTGATCGAGGAACAGGTCTTCTACCCCGCGGTTCGCGCGGCGGTGGACGATGATATGATGGACGAGGCGCAGGTCGAACACGATAGCGCCAAGGGTCTGATCCTCTCTTTGCGCGATGCCGATCCGGGCGAAGAATACTACGAGGCCAAGGTCAGCGTCCTCAAGGAACAGGTCGAACATCACGTCTATGAGGAGGAACGCCAGCGCGGCAGCATCTTTGCCCAGGCGCGCAAGGCCGATCTCGATCTCGAGGCGCTGGGCACCGAGATGGCGGCGTTGAAGAAGCAGCTTCAGGCGCAGGCAAAGGCAGGTGAATTGCCGGCGCCCGAAAAGATCGCGCTGCGCGGGTGACGGCGGCCGCCATGCCCGAGCTTGCAGAACGCACTGTCCCCGGCGAAGCGCAGTTGCACCGCGCGGCCAAGGCGCTGCTGGAAAAGCTCGACGAGGCAGGGATGGCGGTGGTGACGGCGGAAAGCTGCACCGGCGGATTCCTTGCCTCGCTGCTCACCGACATCGAGGGCTTGAGCCACGGCTTCGACCGCGGCTTCGTGACCTATTCAGGTGCGGCCAAGCAGCAGATGCTGGGGGTCGACCGGGGGTTGATCGAACGTCTGGGGGCGGTCAGCGAGCCGGTGGCGCGGGCCATGGCCGAGGGCAGCCTCAGCCGTTCGCGCGGGAGCCTGGCGCTGGCGATCACCGGCTTTGCCGGGAGCGATGCTCCGGACGAAAAGGAAGGGCCGGGCGTGACCTTTGTCGCCGCCGCGATCCCGCACCAGTCGTGGGTCTATCGCATCGATTACGGCGAGCGCCCGCGCGCCGAGGTCCGCAACCTTGCTGCGGCAGCGGCGTTGACGGTGGGGATGCGCGCGCTCGCCTGGCGGCAGGCGCTTTAGCAGGCGTCTTCGGGCGCAGGGGTGATCGCTATCGCAATGTCGTGGCCGCCGCCCACCGCAAGCACCATCAGCGTCCCATCCTGCCGCGTTTGCACCGCACTCGTCTCGCGCGCGCCGGTCACGGTGTTGACCCGGGTTACGGCGTAGCAGCCCGCCTTCAGCCCGGTGATCTCGACCCAGCTGGCGATCGAATCCTGCATTTCGCCGGACATCAGGCAGACGATCGCCTGCCGGGCATCGCCGCAGCCGATTGCGAGGCCGTCGAAATCGTGCACCGTGAGGCGCGCATCCAGTGGCGTGCGGGCGAAGCTTGGCCAGTCGATCAGCGGCAGGAACCCGGCGAGCACGCCTTGCGCGGCATGCATCGAGGGGAGCAACACGTGCGGGTGACGATAGGGCCAGCGCATCCCGCCGCCCGCGCCGCCGCTGGCAAGATGCGCCCACTGGGTGCGGCGGAAGCAGGCGGTGTCGTAGCTTTCGGGCAGGGTCGTGCCGCCATCGCAGAAGGTGTGGACGGGGCCGTGTTCGCTGTCGAACAGCGGGCGCAGCGGCGGGCACTCGGCGAGCGCGCCCTGCATCAGCCGCGCGGTTGCCTCGGCCGCGACAAGGGTGGTCTGCGGCGCGTCGAGCGTGGCGTGTTCGTAAAGGTGGACACTCGCGAAATCGAGCGCGGGGTGACGGAACACCACTTCGCCAAGGTCCGGCGAGGCGACAAGGTTCGGCTGGAACACCGAGACGGTCTGGAGGTGTGAGCGGCCGTAAAGCTGCTCCTCCTCCTCCCGGACCGCTGCCGAAACTTCGGTGACGAAGTCGTGCACCACCCCAAGGTCGCCCCCCGCATACCAGGCGTCGATCTCGTTCCACAGATCCCACGCGAACACCGCCGGGCTTCCGCCCCAGCGGCGGGCGGCGAATCGCAGGCGCTCGATGATCGCGGCGCGGGTCGCCGGGCAGGTGAACATCGTCTCGGGCGAGGCGCAGGGCCCGCCGCGCGCCTGCGCGTAAGGGTGGTGCCGCCAGCGCCGCGCCATGAAGAAGGTGTCGAAGGGGGTGAGCAGGAAGCGGATGCCGTGCCGTTCCCCCAACGCGATCAGATCGTCCCACAGGCGCACCATCGCCGGGCTGAAGGCGCCGACGCGGTGTTCGAGGTGCCGGCCGTGCGTCTGGCTGTAGTCGAGCATCAGCCTAAGGCACGTCACGCCCGACGCCGCGATCGCAGCGAAGTGGCGCTCCACCGCTTCGGGGTCGCGGCGGCGGTAGAGCGGGGCGAGGTTGGGCCAGGTGATCGCCTCGTTATGGCCGACCGGCGTCCAGGCGGTGCCTGCTTCCGTCTCGAAGTAGGGCGCCCCTGCCGCGCAGCGAACCCATCCCTCCAGCGCCGGGACGGGCGGGGCGACGATCCGCAGTCCCTCCCCGGCGAGTGCGGCGCCCGTGTTCATTCAGCAGCCACCGCGCCGGACCCGGCCATCGCGCCGCTGCGCCAGCGCGCATCCAGCCGCCGCCAGGTCGCCAGCGCCTGCCCGACGATCTGGTCCATGTTGTAGTAGCGATAGGTCGCAAGCCTGCCGACGAAGGTCACATCCTGCTGCGCCCGGGCCAGCGCATCGTAACGCTTGTACATCGCCTGCGCCGCATCGTTGGGGATGGGGTAGTAGGGATCGCCCTCGTCGGCCGGAAACTCGCGGGTGATGCTGGTGAGCGGGGCGTGCTGGCCGGTGAGGTGCTTGTACTCGGTGATCCGGGTATAAGGCACCGTCTCGTCAGGGTAGTTCACCACCGCCACGGGCTGCGACTGCTCGCACGGCAGGGTGTCGTGCTCGAAACGCAGCGAGCGGTAGGGAAGCTTGCCAAGACGGTGGCCGAAATACTCGTCGATCGGGCCAGACCAGACGAGGTGGTCCCACGTGATTCCTTCGGGCAGATCGGCGAACCCTGTGCCGGTCATGACCGTAATGCGCGGCTCGTCCAGCATCCGGGCAAACATCGCGGTGTAACCCTCGGCGGGCATGCACTGGTAGGTGTCGGTGAAATAGCGATCGTCGGTATTGGTGCGCGCCGGCACGCGGGCGGCGACCGATTTGTCGAGTTCGCTCGGATCGACCCCCCATTGCTTGCGGGTATAGCCCCTGAAGAACTTGGCGTAGAGGTCCTCGCCGACCTGCGCGACGACCTGATCGCGCGAGCTTTTGATCTCGGGTACCGGCACCGCCACCGACTTCAGGTAGGCCTCGGCCTCATCTTCGGTCGCAAGGCCCAGGCCATAGAGCCGATTGAGCGTCGTGCGGTTGATCGGCATCGGCACCAGCATGCCGTCCACCTGCGCCAGCACGCGGTGTTCATAAGGCCGCCAACGCGTGAAGCGCGACAGGTAATCGAGGATGTCGCGGCTGTTGGTGTGGAAGATGTGCGGGCCGTACTTATGCACGAGGATGCCGGCCTCGTCCTTGTGATCGAAGGCGTTGCCGGCGATGTGATCGCGCTTGTCGATCACCAGCACCGAACGGCCCGATCCGGCAGCGATGCGCTCGGCCATGACCGATCCTGCGAAACCCGCACCGACCACCAGCACGTCGTAGTGCTGTGCGGCCTTGCGCGGTGCTGCGGTGCCGACGATGTCGGCAACCTGCCGGGTGACCAGCGCGTTGTCGATCTGCCGGGCGATGCGCGCGGCGATCCCGTCCCAGCTCTTGTCGGAAAGGCAGTCGCGCGCCTCGGCTCGCCAAGTGGCGCGGGCGCTGTCGGGAGCTGAGACAAGGTCATCGCAGGCCTCGACGAACCCTGCCGCGTCCGAAGCGAGCCGGATGCAGTTGAGGTTGCCATAGCCGCTCACCACGTCACGCACCGGGGTGGAGACCACCGGCAACCCGGCCGCCATGTATTCAGGGGTCTTGGTCGGACTGATGAACTCGGTCGAGGCGTTGAGCGCGAACGGCATCAGCGCGACGTCCCAACCGGCGGCGTAGGCGGGCAGCTCGGCATAATCCTTGCGGCCCAGCCAGTGGATATTGGCGGCGCGTGGCAGGTCGCCTTCCGCGATCTTCACCACCGGGCCGACCATGACGAAGCTCCAGTCGGGCCGCATGCGCGCCGCTTCCCTGAGGAGCGCAAGATCCATGCGCTCGTCGATCACGCCGTAATAGCCGAGGCGGGGCCGAGGAATTCCGGCCTGATCGGCCGGGTCCGGCAGGCCATCCGCACCGCGCGCGAAATGCGCGACATCGACGCCGGAAGGGACGCAGTGGATGTTGTGATGCCGGTTGGCTCTCGCCTCGTAGAGGCTCTTGCCGCCGCACAGGACGATATCCGCCTGAGCCATCAGTGCGGTCTCGCGCGCGGCGATGTCGGCCGGGGCGAAGGCGAAGTTGGCAAGCTCGTCCATGCAGTCGTAGACGACGAGATCGGCGTGCGCGCGCGCGCTGAAGCCCGTCATCATCGGGGTGTAGTACCAGAAGATCCGCGGGCCGGTTACAGCCGCGAGCGTCTCGCCAAGCAGCCGGGCGAGGGCAGCCTCGCGTGCGGTTTCGCCGAGACCTTCGGGCAGCACCGGCACCAGCCGTTCAAGCCCTTCGCCGAGCCGCTCGCGCTCCAGCCGCGCTGTCGCACCGGCCTCTTCGCGCGGCTCCTCCCAGTAGAGCACGTCGAAGCTCTCCGCGAGCCGGGTCATGATGTGCTGCGGGCGCTGGAAAACCAGGTTCCAGCGCAGATGGGCGAAGCAGACGAGTGTCGAACGCGGGGCAGGTTGGGCAGGGCGGCGGGCAGGGGACGGGCGGTGCATGCGTGCGGGGCCTTCTCGGATCGGGGTGGCCGCCTGCGCCAGAACGGCGGCGGGCGGCATCGCGTCAGGACGACACCCCCGCCTAGCGGCTGCGCTGCCTTTCGTGTCTCACCTATGTGAAACTCACCAATTTTCCTGCTAAGCGGACCGGTTGCGAACCCATGTTATGGGGTCTCCCGATGATCCAATACAGTCTAGCCGGATCCGACGAGCGCTATCTGTTCGCCGCATTCGGAGTATCATTTCATGGAGTCTTCTTGGATCACAAACCTTCTGCCGTTCTGGATACTCGGTATACCGCTGATCGTCAGTATCATTAGTTATATGCGCTTGCCGAGTCAGCGCGAACTCGCCCAGCCGGAGCGCAGCACGGGCCGGCACGACACCTTGCGCAACTCACACATCCGCGCGGGTGAAACCGCCGGTTCGAGAGGGTAGATTAGCCATGTTCAGTCACAACAAACGCCTGCAATACACCGTCCGCGTCTCCGAGCCGAACCCGGCGCTCGCCTCGCTCCTGCTCGAACAGTTCGGCGGTCCCGATGGCGAACTTGCCGCCGCGATGCGGTACTTCACGCAAGGCCTTGCCGAGGAAGACCCGGGCCGCAAGGACATGCTGCTCGACATCGCCACCGAGGAATTGAGCCACCTCGAAGTGATCGGTTCGATCGTCGCCATGCTCAACAAGGGAGCGAAAGGCGATCTTGCCGAGGCTGCGCTGGAGGAGGCGGAGCTCTACCGCTCGCTGACAGCGGGCGGGAACAGCCACACCCAGGCGATCCTTTATGGCGGCGGTCCGGCGCTCACCAATTCCTCGGGCGTGCCATGGACCGCAGCCTATGTGGATTCGCGCGGGGATCCGAGCTGCGACCTCAGGTCCAACATCGCCGCCGAGAGCCGCGCCAAGATCATCTACGAGCGCCTCATCGCCATCACCGACGATCCGGGGATCAAGGATGCATTGGGCTTCCTGATGACCCGCGAGATCGCGCACCAGAAGAGCTTCGAGAAGGCGCTCTATTCAATGGCCGACAACTTCCCGCCCGGACGCCTGCCGGGCACGCCGCCCTATGATCGGCTCTACGTCAATGCCTCGACCGGGCCCGGCGATGCCGAGGGGCCGTGGAACAGCGGCCCTGAGTGGGAGCGCGCCGACGAGGACGACATGCAGGTTCCCGCCGACGGCGGCGAGGGCACGGCGCAGGTCGAACTCCCTGCCGATCAGATGAAGACGGTCGAAGCGATGATGCTGCGCACCGCGTCCGATCCTGATGTCGATCCGCTGACCGGGGCCGAACTCGGGGTGGGCGCGCCTGTCGGCGACGACGACGACGACGATCTCTGATGCAGCCACGCTGATGCCTGAAACGGCGCTCCTCGGGATTGCGGCCAGCCTTGCCGCCGGGGCCATGACCGGCCTCGGCGGCTGGCTGGTGGCGATCACCGGAGCGCCCGATGCGCGGCGGCAGAATCTCCTTATCGGGTTTGCCGCAGGGGTGATGATCGCTGCGGCGTTCTTCTCGCTGATCCTCCCGGCCTTCGCTCAGTTGCGCCTCGGCGGCGCCTCAGCGGGGTGGGCGGCAGTGGGAGTGGTCGCGGCGGTATGGTTGGGCGCGGGCGTGATGGGGCGGCTCGGAGTGTGGGCCGATGGGCTGGCGGCGCGCGGGCTCGTCCCGGTGCTGCATCAGGCGGACACCGACGCCCCCGATCCGCGGCGCATCGTCCTGTTTGTCATTGCCATCACCTTGCACAACCTGCCGGAGGGTGCCGCGGTCGGCCTCGGCTTCATGTCGGGCGACCCGAGCCTCGGCTGGGCGACTGCCATCGGCATCGGCATCCAGAACGTTCCCGAAGGCATGGCGGTCGCCGCGCTGCTGGCGAGCCTCGGCTGGAGCCGGGCGCGCTGCACCGCCGGGGCGCTGGCGACCGGCCTGGTCGAGCCAGTCGGCGGCGCGCTAGCCGTCGCGGTCGCGCAGGTCTCTGCCGCGGTGCTGCCGTGGGCATTGGGCTTCGCGGCAGGCGCGATGCTGTTCGTGGTCGCCGCAGAGATCATCCCGCACACCCGGCGGCGGATCGAGCACGGCTCGGCAACCCCGGCGTTGATGGCGGGGCTCGTGCTGATGATGGTGCTCGACGTGACGCTGGCCTGACGGCCCCGACCTTTTTTCTACACCCCCTCTCCCTCCCTACCCCAAACGGAGCCTTCCCATGTCCAAGATCGTATCCAAGCTCGAAGAAGCCGACCTGCCCGGCCTCGAAGCCAATCTCGACCCGAAGCCCGAATGGGAGCCGCGCTATCCCGGATCGGGGCGGCTCGAAGGCAAGGTGGCGATCGTCACCGGTGGCGATTCCGGCATCGGCCGCGCCGTCGCCGTGCTGTTCGCGCGCGAAGGCGCCGACATCGTCATTTCGCACCTGGAGGAAGAGGAGGACGCGATGGCGACCGCCGAAATGGTCGAAGACGAGGGCGCGCGCGCCGTCATCATCGCCGGCGACATCGGTGAGCGCGATCACTGCCGCGAGATCGTCGATCTTGCCATCCGCAAGTTCGGACACCTCGACATCGTCATCAACAATGCCGGCGAACAGCACCCCGACAAGGACGTGACCGAGATCAGCAAGAAGCAGCTGAAGCGCACCTTCCAGACGAATGTCTACGGCATGTTCTACATGGTGCAGGCGGCGATGCCCTACCTGAAGGAGGGGGCCGCGATCATCAACTGCACATCGGTGACGATGTACGAGGGCGCCGAGGAGCTGCTCGACTATTCCGCCACCAAGGGTGCGATCACCGCCTTCACGCGTTCGCTGTCGCAGAACCTTGCGGACAAGGGCATCCGCGTGAACGGGGTAGCGCCGGGGCCGATCTGGACCCCGCTCAACCCGTTCGGCGGGGCGAGCAAGGAAAAGATGGAAACCTTCGGCCAGTCCACGCCAATGGGCCGCCCGGGCCAGCCCAACGAAGTCGCGCCCAGCTTCCTGTTCCTCGCCTGCGAGGATTCGAGTTACATGACCGGGCAGGTCCTGCACCCCAATGGCGGGATCATCGTCGGCAGCTGACGCGATGACCTTCGCAGAGCTGAACGCCCGCCTGCCGGGCGAGGAAGGGCTGACCGATCTTCTCTGGACTCTGGGGACCGCTGCCGTGCTGGCGGCGGCGGCCCTGTTCCTTCACGGCGTGCTGGCCTTCATCGCCCGGCGCATTGCCCGGCGCACCGCCACCGCGAGCGACGATCTGTTGATCGACCATCTGGTCCGTCCGCTGCGCTGGATTCTGGTCGCCCTTGCGCTGCTGTCGATCGAGCGGATCGCGGTGCCGAGCCGTGACCTCGCCGAGGGGATCGTCGCTATCGTGCGTCTCGTCATGCCGCTGCTGTGGGGCTGGCTGCTGATCGCCGGCATCCGCTTCCTGAAGAGCTACGTCTACGCCCGCAACGATCTGGAGGTCGAGGACAACCTCGCCGCCCGGCGGCGGCGCACCCGGGCGGATATCCTTGCCCGGATTGCGGTCATCGTGGTGCTGCTCGTCAGTGCCGGGCTGATGCTGCTGGGCATCCCGGCGGTGCGTGAGATCGGGGTGGCGGTGATGGCCTCGGCGGGGATTGCTGGCCTTGCCGTCGGCGTCGCTGCGCAGCCGCTGCTCAAGAACATTGTCGGCGGTTTCCAGCTCGCCTTCACCGAGCCGGTGCGGATCGACGATGTCATCGTCTATCGCGGCGAATGGGGGCGGGTCGAGCGTATCGGCCTTACCTATGTGGTGCTGCGCATCTGGGATCAGCGGCGGCTGGTGATCCCGGTATCTAAGCTGGTCGAGGAGCCGATCGAGAACTGGACGCGCGAGACCAGCCAGCTGCTGGGCACCGTGTTCGTCCATGTCGACCATGCTGCCGATATTGCCGCCCTGCGCGACGTCGCGCTCGATGCGGTCCGCTCGCACCGGCTGTGGGATGGGCGCGCGGCGGCGGTGCAGGTCACCGACATGAGCCCGCACGCGCTTGAGGTGCGGGTGCTGATGAGCGCGCGCGGAGGGAGCGAGATGTTCGATCTGCGCTGCGATGTGCGCGAGGCGGTGGTGCGCGCTCTGGCGGAAGGTCTGCCGGGATCGCTCAACCGCGCGCGTGTGGTTCTGGAGGAGAAGGAAAGCGCATGAACATCGACTGGGTCACGATCGTCGGCACTATCGGTGCCACTGCGTCCGTCGCCAGCTTCACGCCCCAAGCCTGGAAGATCATCCGCGAACGATCGACGGAAGGGCTCTCGCTCGGAATGTTCGCGCTGACCAGCCTTGCCTTCGCGGCGTGGACGACATTCGGGCTGCTGCAGGGGGAATGGACGCTGATCATCCCCAATGCGATCTGCCTTGTCTTTGCGCTGTTCATCCTCGGGATGATCGCGCTGCCGCCGCGCAAGACCGAGGAGGTCGCCGAGGCGCTCGACCCGGAAAGCTGAAGTATGGCGGCCCCGCCCGGGGGGGAGCGGGGCCGCCGACGACGCGGCCTAGTAGGTCACGCCGTAATAGGAATAGACCTGCTGGTTGTAGCCTTCGTCGTAAGCAGGCTCGTTGCTTTCGTCGCTATAGCGCGGGGCGTCTTCCAGCATGTCCTTGTCGAGATCGACGACATAGCCACCCTGATCGGTGCTGTAGGTCAGCATCGACCAAGGGATGGGATAGTAATCGGCTCCGATGCCGAGGAAGCCGCCGAACTGCATCACGGCGTATTCTGCCGTGCCCGAACGCTTGTCGACCATGAAGTTCATGATCGAGCCAAGCCGTTCGCCGTCCGTATCGAAGACAGATGTGCCCTCGACCTTGTTCGAGGCGATGAGTTCGCTGGTTTCGTCGGTGTTGACTGCGTCTGCCATTGGCTGATCCTCCTGTGATTGGCAGGCAGAGGCTGGGGCGGCAGAGGGTTCCGGGCACTCACATAGGTCAGCGGGGCAGGGCGCCCCGGGCCCATCTTCCGCGAAACGCCCCGGGGCTGCGGCGAGCGCGGCGGCGGCGTAGATGCGGTCGAGAACGTCGGCGACCTCGGCGGCGCGCACCGCCTCCGGATCGAAGCCGGGATTGTCGGCGAGTTGCCGGACCCAGGCGACGGCGGCGCGCGCGCCCCAGTCGTCGGGCGGGGCGACAATCCGCTCGGCGGCGGTGCCGGACAGCCGGACCAGCTCGAAATCGTAGAAGCTGCCGCCGACATTGCGCAAGCTTGCCCCGCCGCGGGTGCCGTGGAATGTCGCTTCGATCAGCGCATCCTGCCCGGCATCGAGGTTCCACGAACAGGCCAGCCGCACCGCTGCCCCGGTGGCGAGGTCGAGCTGCGCGAGGGCATAGTCCTCCACCGCCTGTGGATTCTCGTCGAGCGGCTGGCCCTTGGCGAAGGTCCGGGCGGTAACACGCTCCACCGCAGGAAAGCCGGTCAGCCACAGCGCCAGATCGACAAGGTGGACGCCGAGGTCGATCACGCAGCCGCCCCCCGATTGCGCGCGGTCGTGGAACCACGCCTTGTCCGGGCCATAGGCGTTGTGGAAGGTGAGGTCGGCGGCGAAGATGTCGCCCAGCGCGCCGCTTTCCACCAGCGCGGCGAGCGTGCGGGCAGCGATGGTGTGGCGGTAGGAGAAATCGACCGCCAGCAGCCGGTTAGCGGCCCTTGCCGCCTCCACCACCCGCCACGTTTCCGGAGCGTTGCGCCCCAGCGGCTTCTGGCAGAACACCGCGGTGCCGCGCTCCAGCGCCGCAATCGCCTGGTCGGCATGGAGCGCGCTCGGAGTGGCGATCACGAGCCCGTCGAGCCCGGCATCGAGCAGGCTTTCGGGCGAGGACAGGATCGCCGCCCCAGGGGCCAGCGCCAGCGCCTCCAGCGCGCAATCTGGCGAGGGGTCGACGATGGCGACGATCTCCGCCAGCCCGCTCGCCGCGATCCCGGCGAGGCGGTGGCGGCCGATCCAGCCGGTGCCGAGAAAGCCGAGGCGGGGGCGCGGGGCGGTCATGGGAGGTCGATCCACGCCTTGACGAAGCCCCGCGGCTTGTCGCGCGTCGCATCGAGCGCGTCGCCCAGCCGGTCGAGAGTATAGCGGTGGGTGAGCAGCGGGGCGATGTCGAGCCGCCCTTGCGCCACCGCCGCCACCGCCTCGCGCATGCCCTGCAATTGCGCCGCAGGATCGCGCTCGTGCGCATTGACGACGTCGATGCCCTTCCAGTTCCAACCCTGCATGTTGACCTGCCGTGGCCCGTCCTGATGGTAGCCCGCGATCACCAGCCGCCCGCCGAAGCCGATCAGTTCCCCAGCAAGATCGAGCGGCCATTGCTTGCCGACGCACTCGATCACCCGGTCGCACAGACCCTCGCCGGTGATCGCCTTCACGGCCTCTATGATCCGCCAGTGATCGTCCATGGCGATGGTGTGGGCCGCTCCGTAATGGCGGGCGAGGGCAAGGCTTTCCTCCCGGCGCGAGATGGCGATGACCTCGGCCCCCGCATCAGCCGCCAGCCGGGTGAGGATCGCGCCGAGAAAGCCGATGCCGATGATCAGGACGCTCTGGCCCGCGCGGATGTCGCTGCGCCGAAAAATGTTGAACGCGCTGCCCAAGGCCTCGCCCGGAAAGGGCTGGTCGGCAAGTTCGGCCGGCAGTTTGACCACCCTGTCGGCGGGCGCGATGTCGGCTTCGGCGTAGGAGCGATGGCTGAGCGCGGCGACCCGATCGCCGGCCGCAAGGTCCGTCACGCCCGGCCCGATCGCCTCGACCTTGCCCCAGCCTTCGTGGCCCAGTTCACCGGGCGGCGTGGGATAGTTCATCCATTCCGGCCCCTCCCACGGGGTGAGGTTGGAGGCACACACCCCGCACCCTTCGAGCCGCACGCGTACTTCGCCCGCACCGGGCTCCGGCAGCGGCAGGCGTTCGATGGCGACGGCTCCGGGGCCGGTCAGGACGGCAGCCCGCATCGCCTCAACCTTCCGCGATGAAGGCTTCGAGCGCGGCGTGAGCCTCGTCATCGGTCAGCTGCCGGGGCGGATGCTTGCAGAACCACGCCGATGCCGGATGGATCGGCCCGGACAGCCCCCGGTCGAGCGCCACCTTGGCGCAGCGGATCATGTCGATGGCGACGCCAGCGGAATTGGGCGAATCCTCCACCGACAGGCGCAGCTCGAGGTTCATCGGCACGCCGCCGAACATTGTGCCTTCCATCCGCAGGAAGCACACCTTGTTGTCGTTCTGCCAGGCAACGTAATCGGACGGGCCGACATGGATGTTATCGTCCACCAGCCGCGCGGCGGTCACCGATTGCACGGCTTCGGTCTTGGAGACTTTCTTGGCGGCGAGGCGGCTGCGTTCGAGCATGTTGAGGAAGTCGGTGTTGCCGCCGGTGTTGAGCTGATAGGTCCGCTCCAGCGTGACGCCGCGCTTGGCGAACAGGTCGGTCAGCACGCGGTGGACGATGGTCGCGCCGAGCTGGGCCTTGATGTCGTCGCCGATGATCGGCACGCCCGCTTTCCTGAACCTTTCGGCCCAATCCGGATCGCTGGCGATGAAGACAGGGATGGCATTGACGAAGGCGACCCCGGCTTCGAGCGCGCATTCGGCATAGAACTCGGACGCCTTCTGCGAGCCGACCGGGAGATAGTTGACCATCACCTCGGTTTCCGTTTCGCGCAGCGCATCGACCACTTCGGCGTGATCGGGCTCGCGCGCGTCGGAAGGCAGGAAGGTGCGATCTTCCCGGTAGTTCGCCATGTGATCGGCCACCCCGTCGAGCACGCGGCCCATCCGCACGCGGGCGCCGGTCGGCTCGAGGGTGTCGCAAAAGCGCGCGGTGCAGTTGGGCTTGGCGAAAATCGCCTCGGCGACATCGCTGCCGACCTTGCGGCGGTCGATGTCCCAGGCCGCGACTACGCGGAGATCGCCCGGCTCGTAGCCGCCGAGGCTGCGGTGCATCAGGCCGACCGTGTCGTTCGCCCCGCCGCGATAATGGGCGATGCCCTGCACCAGCGATGAGGCGCAGTTGCCGACGCCGACCAGCGCCACATTGATCCCGCGGGCCCTGGGGGACAGCATGAAAATCTCCTCTTCGATTACGCGCGGACGGCGCGGGCAGGTGCTGCGGCGGGTGCGTAGCGTTCGGTCATCTCGGCGCAGAAATCGGCGAAAGCCTGCGGATCGCGCGCGCAGGAAGTGTGATGCGCCTCGACCCCCAGATGCTCGGGCGTGAAGCAATAGGTCACCATCACCTCGAAGGGTTCGAGCGCCTCCATCTGCCGATCGAACCAGTCGAGCGCGCCGGGGCGGAAGCGGTCGGCCCAGCTGAGGCCGGTGCGCAGTTTGCGGACGCCCAGATCGCGCATGATCCGGACGGCATCGTCGAGCCGGGGGTCCTCGAAATGGAACCACTGCATCAGGCCCATGCGGTCGGCGATGCGCGCATAGCTCTCCAGCGCAGGCTTGGGCGAGCCGTCCGCGCGGATCAGGCCCATGTAGAAATGGCGGTAATAGCTTGATCCTTCGGCCTCGCGGTGGCGGGTCTCGGCGCCCCATTCCTGCGGCAGGTCGAACAGGGAATACCAGTAGACGTTGGGCACCCGGCCCAGCAGCAGATCGGCGGTGCGTTCGAGCCCGAAGACCTGCACCTCCTCGGCCCCGAAACTGCCGACGCCCACTTCAGTCGCCCAGATCGGCTTGTCCGGCACCACCGCCTCGATCTCGGCGATCTTGTCGGGCCAGGCGGCGAGCGGCCACAGGTTCCAGTCGAGCGGGAAGCCGTGGACGGCGACCACGTCGACCTCCTCCAAAGCGCCGTGGCCGCGAATCTTTTCCACCCAGTGCGGGTCGATGGGAGACATGCCGCCCAGCACCCGCGTCACATCCGGGTTGATCGCGGCGATCGATCGGCCCGCCCGGATCACCGTGTCGGCATAGATCGCCCAGTCGGGATCGAGATCGGGGTTCCAGTGCGACTTGTTGTTGGGCTCGTTCCAGATCATCGCGGCTTCGATCACAAGCGCGGTCCTTTCTGAGGGTAGACCGCCGCCGGGCCGCAGTCGGCATAGGGAACCGGGGCGGCGCGGCAGAGGTAGACCTCGGCTTCGATCTGCGCCTCGATCGTGAAGCCCGCCGCGCGCAGCATCGCTTGCGAGCACGCGGCGTTGGGCGCCCACCAGTTGCTCCAGTCGCCCGCATAGGCGCGCTCGATGAAGTGCATCTTCGGGTAGCCCGGCTCATCGAAATATTCGGGTGGATCGAAGGTGCCGGGCTTGTGGAAGGGGTGATCGGCTGGCGGATCGAACACCTCCTCGCTGCCGCGCTGCATGGTCTGGAACAGCATCAGGTCGCCCGCCACGTGCTCACGGATCAGATCGAGCGCGAGCAGCGGGTGGCGCAGGTGGTAGAGCACCCCCATGAAGATCACGAGATCAAAGCGTTCGCCCAGCGATGCCAAGTTGTAGACGTCGCATTGCGCAAATTCGATGCCGGGAAAGCCGAGCGCCGCGCTCGCCAGCCGCGCCTGATCGAGATAGCGCGGATCGCTGTCGATCCCCAGCACCCGGGACGCGCCGCGCCGAGCCATCTCGATTGCGTAGAAGCCTGCATTGCAGCCGATATCGAGCACCGACTTGGCCGTCAGGTCGGCGGGCAGGGCGTCAGCGAAGCGGCGGTACTTGAAGGCGGGATAATCGCCGAGGAAGTGGTCGGGCGCGGTGGTGATGCCGTGGCCCAGATCGATGTTCTGGAACCACGGCGCGAGCCGCGCGACATCGGCACGCAGGCGGCTGGAGGCGGCAGGAGCGTCAGCTTCGGCCATTGTCACACCCACCGCTCGTTGAGGCTCACCACCCGCTCGCCCCAGCGGCCTGCGACGATGCGCGTGACCGAGGCCGGGTCGATGTCGAAGCTCAGGACGCGGTCGAGCGACAGGCCGAGAATGCCCGCCACTCCCGCGCGGATCACGTCGGCATGGCTGACCATCGCCACCACCCGCCCCGAAGCTTCCTGCGCCACATCGCGCAGGTGATCGAGGACACGCTGCTGGACGGCGGGCATCGCCTCGCCGCCGGGCGGCACGGTGTGGCTGCGCCGCTCGTTCCAGGCGTGCCACAGCGGATCGGCTTCAAGCTCGGCAAAGCGTTTGCCGCTCCATGCACCGAAATCGACCTCGTCGAGCGGGGCGGCGACATCTTCGGGCACGTTGGCGACTGCGGCGATGGCCTGTGCGGTGTCGCGTGCGCGGCGGACGGGGCTGGTGTGCACGGCGTCGAGCCGCTCGCTCCCGAGCCGCTGCGCCAGCCGCTGCGCCTGTGCCCGTCCCGCTTCGGACAGTGGCACGTCGCCGCTACGGCCGGACAGAACACGGTCAAGTTGCGAATGTGCCGCGTGACGGACGAGGAGAATAGTGGCTGTCATCATGCTCCCGGACTTTTCAGAAGGTAAGTAGAAGCCGAGAGAAACATCGCCCTCAAGTGGCGATGTTACCAAACTGGGTTATGTTGCCGAATGGACCCGAGGGCATGAGGCAAGAGTCTGAATTGCAATGGACAAACCCTCAGGCACTCGCTCAACATGAGTTAACATCAGGATTAAGCAAGACCGCCTGCTGCTTCGCCTAGGTACTTACCAGATGAAGAAGCATGGTCGGGAGTGCAGGCGTGGCTGAACGGGTTCTGGTAACGGGGGGTGCGGGGTTCATCGGGCGGCGTCTGTGCCGCGAACTGCTCGAACGCGGGTATGCGGTTCGCGTGTTCGATGCCCTGATCGAGCAGGTCCATCCCGGCGGCGAGATCCCGGTCGACCTGCCGGGCGATGTCGAGTTCCTGCGCGGCGACATCCGCGACGGCGATGCCGTAGCCCGCGCGCTGGACGGTGCGGACGCGGTGGTCCACCTCGCCGCCGAGGTCGGGGTCGGGCAATCGATGTACGAGGTCGAACGCTACACCTCCACCAACGAAGTCGGCACCGCGGTGCTGATGGAGCGCCTGATCGACCATCCGGTGCGGCGCATCGTCACGGCATCATCGATGAGCATCTACGGCGAGGGCCTCTACCGCGATGCCGATGGCGCGCTGGTCGAGAATGCGCGGCGCGGGACGCTGCGTGACGGGCAGGCGATGTGGAACCCTGCTGACGCCCAAGGCCGTCCGCTTACGCCTGTGGCGACGCCCGAATCGAAGCGCCCCCACCTCGCGTCCGTCTATGCGCTGAACAAGTATGCGCAGGAACGCATGACCCACATCATGGCCGCGCCCTACGGGATCGAGAGCACGTGCTTGCGGCTGTTCAATGTCTACGGGCCGGGGCAAGCGCTCTCCAATCCCTATACCGGCGTGCTGGCGATCTTCGCCGCGCGGCTGATGAACGGGCAGCCGCCGATGATCTTCGAGGACGGCGAGCAGCGCCGCGATTTCGTCCATGTCGGCGACGTCGCGCGCGCCTTTGCCGATGCGCTGGTGCACCCCGATGCGCCGGGGGCTACCCTCAACATCGGCTCCGGGCAGGACCGTTCGGTGCGCGAGGTGGCGCATGATCTGGCGCGGGCGATGGGGCGCAACTCGGTCGAGGCCGAGATCGTCGGCAAGGCGCGCACCGGCGATATCCGCCACTGCTATTGCGACACCACGCTGGCGCGCGAGGTGCTGGGCTTTTCCGCGCGGCAGGACTTCGACGAAGGGCTCGCCGATCTCGCCGCATGGCTCGAAGGCCAGACCGCCGAGGATCGCGCCCAGCGCGCGCGCGAGGAACTCGAAGCGCGCGGGCTCGTGGCATGAGGGCGCCGGTCCGAAAGCTCGGGGAGGGGACCACGATCCTTGTCACGGGCGGGGCGGGTTTCATCGGCTCGAACCTTGCCGACCGGCTGCTGGCGCGCGGCTGCCGGGTGCGGGTGCTGGATTCGCTCGAACGTCCTGGGGTGGAGCACAACCTCGCCTGGCTGGCGTCCCGGCACGGCGACCGGGTGGAGCCGGTGATTGCCGACATCCGCGCGCCCGGTGCCATCGCGCGTGCGGTGCGCGGGGTGGACGGAGCGTTCCACTTCGCAGCGCAGGTCGCGGTGACCACCAGCCTCGCCGATCCGGCGAGCGACTTCGCGGTCAACCTCGCCGCGACCTTTCACCTGCTCGAGACGCTGCGCCGCGAGCGCGCGGAGGCGCCGCTGATCTTCGCCTCGACCAACAAGGTCTATGGCGACCTTGCCGACCTCGCCTTCGAGGAAAGGCCCGATGGTTACGCTCCGCGCGATGCGGCGCTGGCCCGCCACGGCGTGCCGGAAAGCCGCCCGCTCGATTTTCACACCCCCTACGGCTGCTCCAAGGGCGCGGCGGACCAGTATGTGCTGGACTATGCGCGCAGCTACGGGATGCCGGCCGCAGTCCTCAGGATGAGCTGCATCTACGGCGAGCGGCAAATGGGCACCGAGGATCAGGGCTGGGTCGCCCACTTCCTGCTGCGCGCGCTCGCCGGAGAGCCGATCACGCTCTACGGTGACGGGCAGCAGGTGCGCGACATCTGCGACGTGGCCGATACCTGCGCTGCCTATATCGCCGCCTTCGAACGGATCGACGCAGTCGCTGGCCGTGCCTTCAACTGGGGCGGCGGGCCGGACAACGCGGTCAGCCTGATGACGCTCGTGGGCGAGATCCGCCGCATCCTCGGCACCGCGCCGCTCGTCAGCTTCGCCGATTGGCGCGCAGGCGATCAGAAGTGGTTCGTGGCCGACACCCGCGCTGCCGATGCCGCGCTGGGCCTTGGCCCACGCAAAGCCTGGCGCACCGGGCTGGGAGAGCTGGCGATGTGGCTCTCGGCCAATCGTCCGGCACCCGCCGCCACCCGGCCCGCCGCTGTGCCGGAGCGGGTGGCGTGATCGAAGAAGCCGCCGACCACGTCCTCATCACCGCCGATGCCGTCGGCGGGGTGTGGCAATATGCGACCGCGCTCGCCGCCGAACTGGCGGGTGAGGGCTACCGCGTCACGCTCGCGGTGATGGGCCCTGCACCCGATGCCGCCCAGCGGCGGTGCCTTGACGGGGTGCAGGGCGTGAGCGTGATCGAGACCGGCTTGCCGCTCGACTGGCTGTGTGCCGATGCTGCCGAGGCAGCCGAAGCGGCGGCAGGACTGATGCGGCTGGTGCGGCAATGCGGAGCCGACATCGTCCATTGCAATTCCCCGGCGCTGATCGGCGCGGTGCCGTTTCCTGTGCCTGTCATCGCCGGAGCGCACGGCTGCACCGCGACATGGTGGCAGGCTGCAAAAGGCCCCGGGCCGGTCGACCCGTCCTATCGCTGGCACGGTGACCTGATGCGCCGCGGGCTGATCGCCGCCGATGCCGTGATCGCGCCCAGCGCCAGCTTCGCCGCGACCCTTCAGGCGACCTATGGCCTGCCGCATTTGCCGCTGGTGGTCCACAACGGCTGCCGCCAAGCGCCCGCGCCTCCGACAGAGGCGCACCGGCTCCACGCCGCGCTTGGCATCGGGCGGATGTGGGACCCGGTGAAAAACGCCGCCGTGCTCGATGCCGCCGCCGCCCTGTGTGACATGCGCTTCCTTGCGGCGGGCCCCTTGCGCGGGCCGCACGGGGAGAGCGCGCACTTCGCCCATGTGGTCGCACTCGGCACGCTGCCGGGCGAGACTCTGGCCGAACTGCTGGCACTGCGTCCGATCGTCGTTTCGACCGCGACCTTCGAGCCCTTCGGCCTCGCCGTGCTCGAAGCGGCGGCGGCGGGCTGCGCGCTCGTCCTCTCCGACATTCCCACCTTCCGCGAGCTGTGGGACGGGGCCGCGATCTTCGCAGACCCTCGCAAGCCCGAAAGCTTTGCCGCCGCGATCACCCGGCTGGAGACCGCGCCCGACCTTCGCTGGCACCTCGGCGAGGCGGCCCACGCGCGCTCCCTGCGCTACAGCACCGTAGCGACGGCGCGCGGGGTGATGGCGCTCTATGCCCGGCTTCTCGCCGCGCGGGAGGTCGCCGCGTGAGGATCGCCTATTTCACCCACTCGCTCGCCTCGTGCTGGAACCACGGCAACGCCCATTTCCTGCGCGGGGTGATGGACGAGCTGATCGCACGCGGCCACGATGCGGTCGCCTTCGAGCCTGCCGATGCGTGGAGCCGGACGAACCTTCTCGCCGATCATGGCGCGGCGGGCATTGCCGCCTTCACCCGGGCCTATCCGCGGCTCGATTCCGTCATCTACCCCGCCCAGGCGGACATCGCCGCGCTGGTCGAGAGCGCCGACCTCGTCATCGTCCACGAGTGGAACGCCCCCGCACTGGTCGCGCGCCTCGGCACCCTTCGCAAGCAGGGCGCGCGGTTCAAGCTGCTGTTTCACGATACCCACCACCGCGCCGTCAGCGAGCCTGAGGCGATGCGCGCTTACGACCTCAGCGGCTATGACGGCGTGCTCGCCTTCGGGGAGGCGCTGGCCGAGGTCTATCGCGGCTGGGGCTGGGGGGACCGGGTCCACGTGTGGCACGAGGCCGCCGACATGCGCCGCTTCCATCCGCCACAGGATGAGGGCCCACGCGAGGGGCTGGTGTGGATCGGCAACTGGGGCGACGGGGAGCGTTCGGCCGAGCTCGAGGAGTTCCTGCTGCGCCCCGCGCAAAACGCGGGTCTTCCGCTCGACATTTTCGGGGTGCGCTATCCGGCGGCGGCGCTGGCGCGGCTCGAGCACTACGGCGCGCGCTATCGCGGCTGGGCCGCGAACCCGCGTGCACCGGCGATCTTCAGCCAGCACCTCGCCACGGTCCACGTACCGCGCCGCTTCTATGTCGAGGCGCTCCCCGGCATCCCGACGATCCGCGTCTTCGAGGCGCTCGCCTGCGGCATCCCGCTGGTCAGCGCGCCGTGGGACGATGCCGAGGGGCTGTTCCGTCCCGGCACCGATTACCTCGTCGCCCGCAATGGCGATGAGATGACCGCGCACCTCGCCGATCTCGCCGCCGACCCGGCGCTGCGCGGAGCCTTGGCCGCGCACGGCCTCGAAACCATCCGTGCCCGCCACACCTGCGCGCACCGCGCCAGCGAGCTGCTCGCGCTGGTCGGGCACGCCGCAAGGGAGACCGCATGAACATCGCCTTTTACGGATCGAGCCTGTTGTCCTCCTACTGGAACGGGGCGGCGACCTATTATCGCGGCATCCTGCGCGCCCTGGCGGAACGCGGCCACCGCATCACCTTCTACGAGCCCGACGCCTTCGAACGCCAACAGCACCGCGACATCGATCCGCCCCCATGGGCGCGGGTGGTGGTCTGGCCGGCCACGCCCGAGGGGTTGGCAGGCGTGCTCGCCGAGGCGGGGGAGGCCGATGTCGTGGTCAAGGCCAACGGCGTGGGCGTCTATGACCGCGAGCTGCTCGAAGGCGTGCTCGACCGCGCCCGCCAGGATGCGCTGACGATCTTCTGGGATGTCGATGCCGCCGCCACGCTCGACGAGATGCGGGCCGACGCCGATCATCCGGTGCGCCGCGCGCTGCCGAAGCTCGACATGGTGTTCACCTATGGCGGCGGCCCGCCGGTGGTCGCCGCTTACGAGGGCTTCGGCGCAAAGGAGTGCGTGCCGATCTACAACGCGCTCGACCTCACCACCCACGTTCCCGTCCCGCCCGACCCGCGCTTCGCGTGCGATCTCGCTTTCCTCGCCAACCGGCTGCCCGACCGCGAGGCGCGGGTGGAGGAGTTTTTCCTGCGCGCAGCTGCACTGCTGCCTGAGGGCCGCTTCCTGATCGGCGGCAATGGCTGGGGAGACAAGGCGATGCCCCGGAACGTGCGAGCCATCGGCCACGTCGGCACTGCTGAACACAACGCCTTCAACGCGACGCCGCTCGCCGTGCTGAACGTGGCGCGGGATTCCATGGCGGCGGTCGGCTTTTCCCCCGCCACCCGCGTCTTCGAGGCGGCGGGCGCTGCCGCCTGCCTCATCACCGATGCCTGGGAGGGCATCCCGATGTTCCTTGAACCGGATCGCGAAATCCTCGTCGCGCGCGACGGGCAGGATGTTGCCGAACACCTCGCGGCGCTCACCCCCGAACGTGCCCGCGCGATTGGCGCGGCGGCGCTCGACCGGGTGCGGCGCGAGCATACCTACGAAATGCGCGCCGTGATCGTCGACCGCGTGCTGCATCGCCTTGCCGAAGCCCGGCGGGAGGTGGCGGCATGAAGCTCGTCGTCCTCGGGCTGTCGCTTTCGTCCTCGTGGGGCAATGGCCACGCGACCACCTTCCGCGCGCTGCTCGCGGCCTTCGCCGCAAGAGGCCACGACGTGCTGTTCCTCGAACGCGACGTGCCCTGGTATGCCGGGCACCGCGACCTTGCCGATCCCGATTTCTGCCGGCTCGAATACTACGACAGCCTCGAAGCGCTGGAGGACTGGCGCGAGGCCATCGCCGCGGCGGATGCGGTGATGGTCGGTTCCTACGTGCCCGACGGCATTGCGGTCGGCGCCTTCGTGCAAGGCGCCGCGCGCGGGGTCACCGCGTTCTACGACATCGATACACCGGTGACGCTGGCGGCGCTGGACCGGGGGGTGTGCGACTACCTCTCGCGCGAGGTGCTGGCGGGATATGACGTCTATTTCTCCTTCACCGGCGGACCGACCCTCGGGCGGCTGGAGCGGGAGTACGGCGCGAAGGCCGCGCGCGCGCTGTATTGCTCGGTCGATACCGCCCGTTATCGCCCGATGGAGGTGCCGACCCGGTGGGACCTGACCTATCTCGGCACCTACAGCGCCGATCGCCAGCCGACGCTGGAACGCCTGCTGATCGAACCCGCCCGCGCTCGCCCCGATCTTCGCTTCGCCGTGGCCGGGCCGCAATATCCGCCCGACATCGCCTGGCCCGCCAATGTCGAGCGCATCGAACATCTCCCGCCTGCCGAGCACGCCGCCTTCTACAGCGCCTCGCGCTTCACGCTCAACGTCACCCGCGCCGACATGATCGCCGCCGGGTACTCTCCCTCGGTCCGCCTGTTCGAGGCGGGGGCCTGCGGGACGCCGATCATCTCGGATCGCTGGGACGGGATCGAGACCCTGTTCGCCCCCGGCGAGGCGATCATCCTTGCCGATACCGCCGAACAGGTGATCGCCGCGCTCGACTCGCCCGCCCGCGCCATCGGCGCGGCGGCGCGCGCGGTGGTGCTCGCCCGGCACAGTGCCGAGGCGCGCGCTGCCGGGTTTGAGGCCGACCTCATCGAAATTATCGCCCTCACGGCCGCGCCTGCGCGCGTCCTTGCCGCCGGATAGGAGAAAGCGGATCATGCCCAAGCAGGACACCCGCCAAGAGACCCGCGCGCTCGGCCCCGGTGCGGGCGGGGCGGAGGATTTCATCGCCGTCAGGCTCAATTCCATGGCGCTGGTGGTGCTCTACGCCTGGCTGCTGACCGCGCTGGTGCTGCTGCTGCCCGATCTCGGCCACGCCAAGGTGACCGCGTGGCTGCGCCATCCGCTCAATGCGATCATGATGATCCTGCTGATCGGCATGAGCTTCTGGCACGTCAAATATGGCCTTGCCGAACTGATCGACGATTACGTCCACACGCCCCTCAACCGGGCGCTGGCGATCAGCGCGAATTACGCCCTTACCGGAATCGGCGCGCTGGTGGCGGTGTGGAGCGTCATGCGCATCGCGCTGGCTCAGACCGGGTGATCGTGTCATCCGATAATCCCTCATGCGCCGTAATGCGGCAGGAGGAGGCCCAAGAGCTTTTTCGGGCTAATGCAGGATAGGCGCGTGCATCAGCGCTCGTGAGACACTGCAAGCGATCCCCCTCCCATCGGCGGCACGGGGAGCAGCAAAGAAGGCAGACCATGGCACAGACACGCAAGCCCGCAGCCAGCAAGCTGATGCTCGCGAACACGCAGTACGGTGAGGCGCAGGTGGACTACAGTTACGATCAATGGCGTCACGCGCAGATGCGCCAGATGGAGCGCAGCTACGACGCCGCGACCGGTCAGGCGGGTTCCTCCGCAACAGCCTGACGGCGACCGGCAAACCGTGGAACAGAGCGCCGGCGGGCACCCCCGCCGGCGCTCTTTCCTTGTGGGTCACGCCTCACTGGAGAACCGGAACAGGATGCGGTGGCAATATTCCTCGCCCGGCACGAGGCAGATCGTGCCGAATTCCGGGCGGTTAGGGGTGTCGGGGAACATCTGCGGTTCGAGCGCGATGCCGTCTCCCATGCGATAGGCCTGCCCCGCTTTGCCGACACTGCTGCCGTCGAGGAAATTGCCCGAGTAGAACTGCACGCCCGGCTCGGTGGAAAGCACTTCGAGCACCCGGCCCGAGGCGGGATGGGCAAGACGGGCGAGAAGGCGCGGATGAGGGCTGCGGTCACGCGCGATCACCCAATTGTGGTCATATCCGGTGCCGATGCGGATCTGTTCGTGCCGGGCATCGCGCACCCTTGCGCCGATAGGCGTGGGCTGACGGAAATCGAAGGGCGTGCCCGCGACGGGCGCGAATCCGCCGGTCGGGATCGCGGTTGCGTCGGTCGGAAGGAAATGCTCGGCCGGGATGGTCAGCACGTGGTCCATCGCGCCGCTCGCCGCGCCCTCGCCCGCGAGGTTCCAGTAGGCGTGGTTGGTGAGGTTGACGAGCGTCGGCCGGTCGGTGGCCGCGCGGTAGGTGATGGCGAGGGTACCGTCGTCGTGCAGCGCATAGTCGGCGGTCACCGCAAGCGTGCCGGGGAAGCCCTCGTCCCCGTCGGGGCTGGTATGGGCGAAGCGGACGAAGGGCGCGGGATTGTCGCCGACCTCCGCGATGGTCCACACCGCCTTGTCGAAACCGCCCGGCCCGCCGTGAAGGGCGTTGGGGCCGTTGTTGCACGGCACGCGATACTCCGCTCCGTCGAGCACGAAGCGTCCGCCCGCGATCCGGTTGGCGACCCGCCCCACGCTGGAGCCGAAATATTGCGGCTGCGCGAGGTATTCGCCGAGGCTCGCATGCCCCAGCGTCACGTCGGCTATCGTGCCGTCACGCCCCGGCACCCGCATCGCCTGCAAGGTCGCCCCGTAGGCGATCACCGTCGCGCTCATCCCCCGGGCGTTGACGAGCGTGACTGCCTCGACCGCGCGGCCATCGGGCAGGTGGCCGAAAACCGAGCGGTGTGCGCCGGGGGCGGGCGGGGGAGAAAGCGTTTCCTTCATTGTGCGCTCATTTATATGATAATATGCCACAGGCAAGCAAAGCCGCTTCTGGCGGGCTTGGCATGTCATTGCTGAAGGAGATCGCGTTGCGCAATTCCGTTTCGTTGGCCTTGGCGGCCGCACTTCTGGCGAGCACGCCGCCCGCCGCCGCGAAGGAGCCGGAGCCCTTCGTGCCCGTCTACAAGGTCAACTTCCCCGATCCCTTCGTGCTTCCCCATGAGGGGCGCTATCTTGCCTATGCCACCAATGCGGAACGCGATCAGGCGAATGTGCAGATGGCGGTGTCGGAGGATCTGGTGAACTGGGCGCCGCTCAAGGCAGGGGGCAAGCTCCACGATGCCATGCCGGTCCTCCCCGTCTGGGCGACACGCGGCTGGACCTGGGCGCCCGAGGTGCTGGCGCATCAGGGCCGCTACCTCCTGTTCTTCACTGCGCGCGAGAAGGCGAGTGGGCGGCAGTGCACGGGTGTGGCGACGGGCACCGATCCGCTCGGCCCCTTCACGTCGGACGCGAAGGAGCCGCTCATCTGCCAGCGCGATCTGGGCGGGACGATCGATGCAAGCCCGTTCCGCGACGAGGACGGCAAGCTCTATCTCTACTACAAGGCCGATGCGAATGCGGTCGGCAAGCCCACCGAAATCTTCGTCCAGCCGATGACCGCGGATGGCCTCGGCCTGACGGGGGAAGCGCGTGTGCTGCTCGTCAATGACAAGCCATGGCAGGCGCATGTGATCGAATCCCCGACGATGGTGCGGCGCGGGGCGGGTTACGTGATGTTCTATTCCGCCAACCATTTCGGCTGGGAGCCGCACCAGCGCCTGTCGCCCTACGCGATGGGCTATGCGACCTGTACCGGGCCGATGGGGCCATGCACGGACGCGCCCGCGAACCCGATCCTCTATTCCTATGCCGACCGTCAGGCCGGGTGCCTCAGCGGGCCGGGGCATCAGGCGGTGTTCGAGGCCGTGGGGCGGGAATACATCGTCTTCCACGCGCACATCGCGCGTGGGGGATGTCAGAACGCGCGCAAGGGGCGCCAGATGTATATCGCCCCGCTCGGCTGGCAGGGCGGCAAGCCCGTGCTCGGCAACAGCCTCAGGCCCGCTGGCCCCCCCTCACCGAAGTGAGGGGGGCAGGGGGAGGGGAAGTGAGCGTCACCGCCCGAAGCGGAAGCGCACGCCCAGCGACACGGTGCTCTCGTCGTCGCGCAGATAACGGATGAACTGCGCTTCCGGCGCGCCGCCCCGGGCCGACGTGAAGTCCTGCCGGAACTGTTCGCGGGTAATGTTCGTCCAATCGCCGAAGATCGCGAAATCATCGTTGATGTTGTAGCTCAGCGACAGGTCAAGTCGGCCGGCAGGGCGCGCGGTCTCGGTGTAGAAGTCATTCCCCGGATCGCCCGGATTGCCGCTGCCGCGAATCTGCCGGGTGGCGCGGAAGCTTGACCGGTCGTTCCAGGCGAGCCGGGCCGTCACGCCATACCGTTCATAGATCCCGACGATGTTGTAGTTCCACTTCGACACGCCGTTCAGCTGATCGGTGATCGGCTGGTAGCTGAGCCCCCCGGCACCGTCGGGCTGCTGGGTCTCGGCGTCGAGATAGGTGACGTTGACCTGCATGCCGAAGCCGCGGGCCCAATCGGGCAGACTGTCCAGGTCGGCGAAGACCTGGCCTTGCAGTTCGAGGCCGGTGATCCGCCCCTTGCCGGAGTTTTCCGGGCCGAAGATGCGCAGGAACCCGAAGGGGGTATCCTCCAGATCGACATTGCCCGGCTGGATGAAGCCATCGACCGCACGATGGAACCCGGTCAGCGAGACGAAACCGGCAGGCGCGAAGTAATACTCTGCCGCCACGTCGAAATTCCACGAGGTGAATGGTTGCAGGAACGGGTTCCCGCCAAAGCCGATCTGGGGCTGGTCCGGCGTGCCGAGCCCGTCTTCGGTCTGGGGCGGCTGGGCGAGCACCAGCTGCGGGTTGAGATCGGCGAAGGTCGGCAGGGTGCGCGTCTTCGAGACGGCGGCGCGCAGCTGGATTTCGGGCGTCGCGCGGTAACGGATGCTGGCGTTGGGCAACCAGGATTCGTTGACGTTGCCATCGTCGATCTGCGGAACCCCGGTCGGCGTCGGGCCTGCGACGCGGGTCTTCACGCGGGTGTAGCGAAGCCCCGCGGTCCCTTCGAGATCGCCCGAGCCCAGGTTGATCTGGCCATAGGCGGCAAAGTTCTTCTCGGACGCGGTGTAGAGCAGCGCGCGCGCGACCGGATCGCCATTGGGGAAGCCTGCGATCTGGCGCAGCTCCGCCAGATTTGCGCGGATGCTGTCATAGGTCGGCGCGGCCCAGGTGGACGTTCCGCCGACATTGACGCCGTTGAACACCTCGTATTCGAGCGGCAGGTCGGTGGCGTTCAGGCGGTCCGCCGGGCGGCTGAACCGGTTGGAATATTCCCGCACCGCATCGCGATCAGTGTAGCGCACACCTGCCTGGACTGAACGGATGAAAGAGCCGTCGACGAGATATTCGAGATCCGTGCGCAGCTGCCAGTCATCGCCCGCCGAACGCTGGTTCTCCTCGAACAGCCCGTCGAAGAACTGCGCGCTCGGGTCGGAAAAGTCGATGTTCGTGATGTTGAAGGAAGGCCGCTCGGTATTGAATTCGATCACCGGGCCTGCCGTCCAGCGGCGGTCGACGCTTTCGGTCGAGCCGGTGAATTCGGAGTCGGTGCGTGCGATGTCGATCTTGACGTTAAGCCGGTCGAAGGTGGCCTTCATCCCGCCTGCGAACTGGTAGGTGTCGGTCTTGTTGAAGGTCGCGCCCTGGAAGGAGAACAGCGATCCGGGCGGAGCATTGACGGTGCCGCCGCTGACGAGGTTGGTGCCCTCGCGGAAGGTGAGGCTGGAGACCTGCGCACCGTTGAACAATTCGGCGGCCAGCAGCCGGTCGTCGATCTCGTTGCGGAAGCCCTGCCACAGGCCTTCGAGGTAGAACTCGATGTCGGGGGTGGGCTTGTACTGGATCGCTGCATTGACCGAGGGGCGCACGCGGTTGCCCGAACGGTAGAACAGGCGCTGGATATCGGGGAAGCGCGCCGCCGTGCCGCCCGCGAAATCACCCGCCAGGACGCTGCCGTCGGCGCGGAAGGTCTGGAGGAAGTCGGTGTTGCTGATCTCGCCATCGAGATAGGTCATCTCCACGCGCGAGGCGTTGATCAGGATGCCGAACTCGCCGCCGTCGCCCACGTCCCAGCGCTTGGTGGCGAGGAGGTTGAAGTTGGGGGTGATCTCGTCGCCCTGGACGGTGTAGAGGCCCCACACCGATCCGGCGAATTGCCCGTCCTCGAAATCAAAGGGCATGCGCGAACGGACATTGACGAGCCCGGCAAGGCCCGGCTCGACCAGATCGGCAGCAGAGGTTTTGTAGACTTCGAGCGCGGCGACATTGGCGGCGGGGAAATCCTGCAGCGCGACGATGCGCGTCTCGGCGGTGAAGATTTCGCGCCCGTTGTAGGTGGTGGTGAAGTTGGGCAGGCCGCGCACCAGCACGTTCTGCGCCTCGCCCCCCTGCCGGTAGACCTGCACGCCCGGGATGCGTGCGGCGATCTGGGCGGTGTTGAGATCGGGCAGCTTGGCGATATCCTCGGCGACCACCGCATCGATGATCTCGTCGGAATTGCGGCGGATGTTGCGGATCGATTCGAGCGACTGGCGCAGGCCGGACACCACGATTTCCTCGCCTGTGGCGGCGGCAGCGGCATCGGGTGCCGCCGTTTCAGGCGGCGCCTGCTGCGCCTGTGCAGCGGTTGCCAGGAAAGCCATGGCCAAGGCCGAAGCCGAACATCGCACCAGAGTGATCGCACGCATAAACATCTCCCCTTGTTTATTTTCTCACCGCTCGGAGGGCGGGTTTTCCATCACGCAGATTAGAAGCTCGCCCCGGCTGAGCGCAATATATAAGATAAATAAGATTAGTCAGGCAAGTGTTGCCGTTTGGCCACTCTTTTGAGGGCTGCACTCACCACTCGGCGAAGGACCCGTCGTCGTGGCGCCAGACGGGGTTCCGCCAGCGGTGCGGGTTGGCGGCGGCCTCGCGCACCGCGGCCTCGTCGATGTCGACGCCGAGGCCCGGCCCGGTCGGAATCGCCAGCGCGCCGCCCTCGGGCGTCAGCACCGCCGGGTCGGTGACGAAGGTCAGCAGGTCGTGCCCCTCGTTGTAATGGATGCCGAGCGACATCTCCTGCAGCACCACGTTGGGCGCGGTGGCGGCCAGTTGCAGGCAGGCGGCAAGCGCCAGCGGCCCGAGCGGACAGTGCGGAGCGACGGCGACATCGTAGGCTTCGGCCATGGCGGCGATGCGGCGGCATTCGGAAAGGCCGCCTGCATGGCTGAGATCGGGCTGGATCACGTCGACCGCGCCGCCCGCCAGCAGCGCCTTGAAGTCCCAGCGCGAATAGAGCCGCTCGCCCATCGCGATCGGGGTGCTGGTCAGCGCGGCGATCTGCGCCAGACCTTCGGCATGTTCGGAAAGCACCGGCTCCTCGATGAACAACAGGCCAAGCGGTTCGAGCGCGCGGGCCAGCTGTTTTGCCATCGGACGGTGCAGGCGCCCGTGGAAGTCGAGCGCGACGTCCATGCCTTCACCCTGCGCGGCGGTGACGCGGGCGACGACCTCCTCGAAGCGCGGCGCGGCCAGCATCGGCGCTTCGGCGGTGGCGTTCATCTTGACGGCGGTGAAGCCCTGCGCGCGCCGGGCGGCGGCGGCGGCGGCGATGTCGCCGGGGCGGTCGCCCCCGATCCATGCGTAGGCGCGTACCCGGTCGCGCACCCGGCCGCCCAGCATCTCGTGCGCGGGGAGGCCATAGTGCCGCCCCTTCCAGTCCCACAGCGCCTGATCGAGCCCGGCAATCGCCGACATCAGCACCGGTCCGCCGCGATAGAACCCGCCGCGATAACAGGTCTGCCAGATGTCCTCGATCGCGCGCGGGTCGGCGCCGATCACCCGGTCCCGGATCGCCTCGAAGGCGCCGAGCACCGCCTCCGCGTGCCCCTCGAGGCTCGCCTCGCCCCAGCCGAAGCTGCCGTCGCTTGCCTCGATGCGCACGAACAGCCAGCGCGGCGGCACAAGGAAGGTTTCGAGACGGGCAATCTTCATCGGCACTCACTTCACCGCTGGCATTTGGTCCCATCATATTTATAAGATAAATGACCGGTGGCAAGCACCAAAGGAGCAAACGGTTGGATCGGGACGGGCCTTTCATTGCGGTCGACTGGGGGACCACCAACCGCCGCGCGTGGCGCATCGCGCCGGGCGGCGAGGTGGAGGAGGGGTTCGCCGACGCCGGCGGAGTGCTTGCCATCACCGCCGGCGGTTTTCCTGACGCGGTCGCTTTCCTGCGCCAGCGGCTCGGCGACCTGCCGATGCTGATGGGCGGCATGATCGGTTCCGACCGCGGCTGGCGCGCGGTGCCCTACGTCCTCTGCCCCGCCGACACGCGGAGCATCGCTGCGGGCATCCAATGGATCGACCCGCGCACCGGGATCGTCCCCGGCGTCGCGCAGGAGCGCCGCGACGCGCCCGGCGTGATGCGCGGCGAGGAAGTGCAGATCATCGGCGCGCTGGCGCTGGGGGACCTGCCCCGCGACGCGCTCGTCTGCCTGCCGGGCACCCATGCCAAGTGGGTGCGGCTGGAGGACGGGCGGATCGAGGGCTTCGCGACCTGGATGACGGGCGAGCTCTATGCCCTGATCCGCGATCATTCGGTCCTCGCGCCCCAGCTGGGCGGCGAGACCCGCGCCGTGCCCGGCTCTGGCCCCGGCCTCGGCTTTGCCGCAGGCGTGGTCGCCTCCGGCGAGGGCGATCCTCTCGGCCAGCTGTTCCGGATTCGCGCCGCGGCAATGCTCGATGCGCCGCTGGCCGATGCGCCGGGTTTCGCCAGCGGTCTGCTGATCGGCGCCGAGGTGCGTGCCGGGATGGCGCTGATGCACGGCGAGACCCCCTGTCTGATCGGTCGCCCCGACCTCACTGCCCGCTACGCTGCAGCGATTGCGCAGGTCCTCGGGCAAGTGCAGGACGAGCCCCGGGTGATCGACGGCGATACCGCCTTCCGTGCCGGAATCGGCGCGCTGCTGAGGGAACTGCCATGACCCAAGCCAACGCCCAGGCCTTCGCCCACCACCTCGCGGCCTGCCCACTGGTCGCGATCCTGCGCGGCCTGCCGCCCGAACAGGCCGAGGATGTCGGCGCGGCGCTGATCGATGCGGGGCTGCGGATCATCGAGGTGCCGCTCAATTCGCCCGACCCGCTTGTCAGCATTGCGCACCTCGCCGCGCGTTTCGGCGGTCAGGCGCTGATCGGGGCGGGGACGGTGCTGGATCCCGCAGACGTCACCCGCATCGCCGAGGCTGGCGGCGGGCTGATCGTCGCCCCCAACACCGATGTCCGGGTGATCCGCGCCGCCGGGGCTGCCGGCATGGCCAGCGCGCCCGGCTGCTTCACTCCGACCGAGGCCTTCGCGGCGCTGGAGGCCGGGGCCGATGCCTTGAAGCTGTTTCCTGCCGAGGCCGCGACGCCCGCAGTGGTCAAGGCGCTGCGGGCGGTGCTCCCGCGCAATGTGCCGTTGATCGTGGTGGGCGGGATCACGCCTGCGGGCATGGCCGCCTATCGCGCTGCCGGGGCGGACGGCTTCGGGCTCGGCAGTGCGCTCTATTCGCCCGGCATGACCGCCGCCGAGGTTGGCCAGCGCGCCCGCGCCTTCGTCGCCGCGCTGGGGGAGGGGCCTGCATGACGATCCGCCCCACCATTCGAATCGCCATCGTCGGCTACGGCAAGATCGCCCGCACCGAACACGTGCCCGCCATCGCTGCCCACCCCGATTGCACGCTGGTTGCGGTGGTCAGCCCTCACGGTGCGGGCGGCGCGGGCGTGCCGGTCTTCGCCTCGCTGGCCGAACTGCTGGCGGCAATGCCGGGCGCGGTCGATGCCGTTGCTATCTGCACGCCCCCACGGGTGCGCCGCGCGATTGCGGCAGAGGCGATTGCGGCAGGCCTTGCCGTGCTGCTCGAAAAGCCGCCCACCGCAACCCTCGGCGAGCTCGAAGGGCTGGAAGCGCAGGCGCGCGCCGCGGGCACCTGCCTGTTCGCCGCCTGGCACTCGCAATTCGCCCCCGCCGTCGCGCCCGCAGCCGCGCTGCTGGCGGGCGAGCGCCTCACCACCCTTGCCATCGACTGGCGCGAGGACGTGACGAAGTGGCACCCCGGGCAGGACTGGATCTGGGAGGAGGGCGGCTTCGGCGTGTTCGACACCGGGGTCAACGCACTCTCCATCGCCAGCGCGATCCTGCCCGAGCGGCTGGTGGTCGAGGCGGCCGATCTGTTCATCCCCGCAGGCCGGCAGGCGCCGATTGCCGCGCATCTGCATTTTGCAGGCGCCGGGCGGGGCGCGGTGTTCGACTGGCGCGAGACGGGCGAGGAGGCGTGGAGCATCCGTATCGAGACCGCCGCGGGCCGCAGCATTGCGCTCCACGGCGGCGGCGCTCGGCTGGTGGTGGACGGGGTGGAGCAGCCGCTCGGGCCGTTCGCCGAATATGCCGGGATCTACGCCCGTTTTGCGCGGCTGGTCGCCGCGCGCGAGGTTGCGGTCGATGCCGAACCGATGCGCATCCTCGCCGATGCCGCGCTGATCGCGCGGCGCATTGCTGTCGAACCCGTGGAGTGAGCCTGTCGCCGTGAGCGTTCCCATTGCACCGCAGCGCCATATCTGCGAACCCTCGGTCCAAGACGGGAAAGGGGCATCTCGCGCATGAATCAGATGGAAACCATCGGGTCGGGCCGCAACCTGACCTACGCCCTGCTCGAGGCGGTGGGCAAGGCGATTGTCGTCGGGCACTATGACGACAGCCCCTTCCCGACCGAGGCGGAGCTGGCGCAGCAATATGCGGTGAGCCGTTCCGTCACGCGCGAGGCGGTCAAGATGCTGACGGCGAAAGGCCTGCTGGTCGCCCGCCCGCGCAAGGGCACCACGGTGCAGCCGCCGCGGGCCTGGAACCTGTTCGACCCGGACGTTCTGCGCTGGATGCTCGAACGCAAGTTCTCGCTCGATCTGCTGCGCCAGTTCAACGAATTGCGCATCGCGATCGAGCCGATGGCGGCGGTGATCGCGGCGCGCGCGGCCACGGCGGAGGGGATTGCCGGGATCGAGGCGGGTTATCAGCGGATGGTCGCGGCCGAGGTGGGGGACGATGATCCGCTCGAAGCCGACATCGCCTTCCACATCGCGATCCTCGAAGCCTCGGCCAATCCCTTCTACGCCCAGTTCCGCGATGTGGTGATGACCGCTCTCAGGACCTCGATCCGCTTCACCAACCGCTTCAAGGGCCGCACCGCCAGCCTGCCGCAGCACCGCGCGGTGCTGACCGCGATCGAGGCGCGCGATGCGGAAGCGGCGCGGGTGGCGATGAGCGCCCTGATCGAGGATGTGATGGCGCTGATCGCCGATGCCGAGTCGAAGGTCTGAGGCGACGCCTCACAGCATTTGCGCGTAGAGCCGGTTGACCCGCCGCTGGGCATCCCTCAGTGCCGTCTCGACCGGCTTTGCCCCGGTTATGGCCGCCTCCAGCTCCTCGCCGATCAGGCCCTGCACGGCGCTTTGGCGCTCGACATAGCCGGGGAGCTGCCGGCCGGTGCGGGCCAGCGCGGCGATGTCGGCGCGGTGGGGGAGGGCGCGGAAGGCGGGGGTGTCAACCACTTCGGCAAAGGCCGGGAGCTGGCCGGTGCGCGCCCAATCGTAGTTGTAACCTGATATAAAGGCGAGAAATTTCGCCATCGCCGCGCGCTCCTGCGGGCTGCGGCGGGCAGCGGGGACGACCCATGCGTGCCCATCGACGAAGGCCGCATCCTCCCCCCACAAGCGCGGGAACGGCGCGACGGCGTAGTTCCCCGCCAGAGCCGACCCGGCCCGCGCCGCCTCAGCCTCGTAGGGACCCAGCATCCACGTGCCGACGGGGAAGATCCCGCCTCGGCCTTGCGTGAAGGCAGCGGTGGCGGCGGGGAAATCCTGGTTCAGGGTAGTCAGCCCTTCGACGTTCAACTGCCTGAAGATGCTCACGATCTCGCGAGCCTCGGGGGTGTCGAGGCGGATGTGACGATCATCGGGGAAGATCGGCTCGCCCCGTGCCAGCAGGTAGGTGTAGAGCAGCGCCACATGGAAATCCGGCGCGCTCACCTGCGCCTGTATGAGGTAGGGCTTGCCGGTCTTCGCCTTGAACTGCCGGGCCTGCGCCAGCAGCTCCTCGGGCGAGCGGGGGAGCACCGGCTTGCCGCCTTGCATCAGCCCGGCCTCGGCCATCAGCGCGGTGTTGATGTGGAACAGCCGCCCGATGGTGTCCCACGGCATGGCATAGAGGCGTCCCTCCTTCTCCACCCCGGCGAGCGCGGCGGGGGTGAAGCCCGCAGGGTCGATCCCCGCCTCGGCGAGCAGCGGCTCCACCGGCTCGATCAGCCCGCGGCCCGAATAGTCGGCGATCACCGACTGGTGCATGGTGACCAGGTCCGGCGGGTCCCCGGCGGCAATCTGGGCCGCGAGCTGGGAGTATCCGGGCCATGCGACGACGTTGACCTTGACGCGGATCTCGGGGTTCTCGGCCTCGAAGCGGTTGATGAGGGTGGTCAGAATGCCGCACTCGCTCTCGGCGGCGGCGACGTCGGTGCTTGCCCCATAGGCTGCGCCGCACTCTCCGAAGAACCGCTGGACGACGATTTCCGGGCGATTGTCGGCAGGCTGGCACCCCGCCAGCAAGACCCCCGCGAAGCCGAAGGCGAGCGCCCGCTTCATCGCGCCGCCGCCCCGGCCATGGCCCGCACGATCTGCTTCTGGAACAGGATGTAGACCACCAGGATCGGGATCGAGGCGAACACCGCCTGCGCCATCAGGAAGCCCAATCCGCTGGTCTGCGCATAGTTCATCTGTGCCGAGGCCAGCCCGACGGTCAGCGTGAAGTAATCGCTCGTCGTCGCCGAGATCAGCGGCCACCAGTAGTCGTTCCACGCGGCAAGGAAGGTGAACACGCCCAGCGTCGCCTGCGCCGGAATGGTGAGCGGCAGCAGCACTTTCCAGAACAGCGTGAAGCGCGAGGCGCCGTCGAGCAGCGCGGCCTCGTCCAGTTCCTTGGGCAAGGCGCGGAAGTACTGGGTCATGAAGAACACCCCGAAACTGCCTGTCAGGCTCGGCAGGATCAGGCCGGGGTAGGAATTGTGCAGGCCGAGGGCCGCGAACAGCTGATGGCGCGGCAGGATCACCGCTTGCTCTGGCACCGCCAGCCCCAGCAGCACGATCACGAACAGGGTGCGGCGGAAAGGGAATTCGAGCCGCGCGAAGCCGTATCCGGCAAGGCTCGACAGGACCAGCACCCCGATCGTGGCCCCGCTCGCGACGATCAGGCTGTTGACCAGCCACTGCATCGTCAGCGAGCCTTGGAGGATGGCCGCGTAGTTCTCCAGCGTCCACGGGGGGCTGAGCGCAGCGCCGCTGTCGGCCATCAGCGCGGCGTTGCTCTTGAAGGACAAAAGAAGCGTCCACAGCATCGGCGCGAGCATGATCGCGGCACCGATCAGCAGCAGCACGGTCGCGAGCGGGGAGAGGCGGCGTGCCGAAGAAGCCGAGTCTGTCATGCGCGCGGCTCCTCGTGGCGGGTGACGAGCCAGTATTGCAGCAGGGTTAGGGTCAGGATCATGCCGAACAGGAGTTCGGCGATGGCGGTGGCGTAGCCCAGCTCCCAGCGGCCGAAGGAGACCTCGAAGATGTAGAGCACGATGGTGCGCGAAGCCCCGCCCGGCCCGCCGCCGGTGAGCAGCTGCGCCTGGCCGAAGATCTGCAACTGCGCCGCTGTCTGCAGCATCACCACCAAGAGCAGCGTGCGTCGGATTGCGGGCAGGGTGATGCGCCGCAGCACCGTCCAGCGGCTCGCTCCGTCGAGAGCCGCGGCCTCGTAGATGTCGCCCGGCACCTGCTGCAGGCCCGCCAGCAGCAGCATGATCGGAAAGCCGAGTGACCACCACAGGGTGGTGACGGCAATGGCGGGGATGACGAGGTCGGGGTCGGACAGAAAGGGGATTGGCGGGCGGCCCAGCGCCTCCAGCCCTTCCGCGATCAGCCCTGCATCGGGCACGAGGATGAAGCGCCAGATCAGCGTGACGATCGTCACCGACAGCACCAGCGAGGAGAAGAACACGCCGCGCAAGATGGCCGCGAACTTGCCGGGGCGGTTCAATGCCAGCGCCAGCAGCAGCGCGATGGCCGTGAGCGGCGGCACGATCAGCAGCGCCAGCACCAGGGTGTTGCCAAGCGCCTGGAGCAGCACCGGATCGCCAAGCGCCTGCGCGTAGTTGTCCAGCCCCACCCATTCGCGCCGCCCGAACAGATCGGCATTGTTGAGGCTGATGTAGAGACCCATGGTCAGCGGCACCACCAGCACGGCGGCATAGACGGCGAGGAACGGGCCGACGAAGGCGTAACCCGCCAGCCGCTCCCGCCATGCTCCCGCCGTCGCCGTCATGCGCGGGTGTCCGGGTGATGCGCGGTGCCGTCGGCGCTGAAGAGGTGCGCGGCGGCGGCGTCGATGGCGAGGCGCACTTCGTCGCCCGGCCTGATCTCGCTGAAGCCCGGCGCGTGGGCGATGATCTCCGGCCCCCCGGCAAGGCGGGCGTAGATGAACGTCCGGTCGCCCAGCCGCTCGACGAGTTCCACCTGCGCGGGGAGGCCCTCCGTTCCCGGCGCGGCGAGGGTGACATGTTCGGGCCGGAGGCCGATCTCGACCGCCGCGCCTTCCGCCAGCCCGTCCGCGGGGACAGCGGTGAGAAGGATCGTCCCCTCCGCCAAGCGCACCTTCACGCGCCCGCCTTCGGCACCGGCGAGGGTCGCGGGCAGCATCGCCATGGCGGGCGAGCCGACGAAGCGCGCGACGAAGGCATTGGCGGGGCGGGCGTAGACCTCCGCCGGGGTGCCGACCTGCTGGATGCGGCGATCGTTGATGATGACGATCCGGTCTGCCAAGGTCATCGCCTCGGCCTGATCGTGGGTGACCATGATCAGCGCCGCATCGACCCGGTTGCGCAGCTGTGCGAGCTCCACGCGGGTGCGGTTCCTCAGCGCTGCATCGAGGTTCGAGAGCGGCTCGTCGAGCAGGAACAGACGCGGCTGCTTGACGATCGCGCGCCCGATCGCGACCCGCTGGCGCTGTCCGCCCGACATCTGCGCCGGCTTCTTGTCGAGCTGCCCGGTGATCTCGAGGATTTCCGCCGCCTGCGCGATGCGCTGCGCGATCTCGTCGCGCGGTACCTTCGCGTTCGTAAGCCCGAAGGCCATGTTCTCGCGCACCGTCATGTGCGGATAGAGCGCGTAGTGCTGAAACACCATCGCGATCCCGCGCGCGCCCGGCGCCAGCGTATCGATCCGCGCCCCGCCAAGCCGCACCTCGCCTGAATCGAGGCTCTCAAGCCCGGCGATGATCCGCAGCAACGTCGATTTGCCGCTGCCCGAGGGGCCGAGGAAGGCGATGAACTCGCGCGGGGCGATGTTGAGCGAGACGCCGTCCAGCACCCGCGTCGCGCCGTAGGACTTGGAAACGTCGATCAGTTCCAGACCGGACAAAGGCAATCCTCTTTTATAGTATTTATCATACTATCTGTGAAAACCGGCAGCAGGTCAACGCTTGGTCGCAGGATCAATAGGCAGGCGTCAGCAGGCCATCGATAACATGGTTCTGCACCACCGGTGCAAGCGCATCGACCACCCGTGCGGGGAGATGATCGCGGACCACGGGCGGAAGGCTGGCGAGGTAGGCGGCGGTCGCCTGAAGATCGTGGTGCGCGCCGTTGGTGGCGTCGGGCGCGTCGACCCCGATCACCAGCACCGGGCGCGGTTCGGCGGAGCGGTTGGCCGTGCCGCGATGCACCGTCAGCGCCGAGCGCGCGGAGATATCGCCGCGCTTCGGCAGCTTTTTCACTGCGCGCGCCTCATAGCGCGGCCACAGGTCTGCGGGCGGGAACATGCCTTTGGCACAGCCTGCGAACTGGTCCCACTGAGTTCCCGGTGCGATCTCGAACGGGCCGTGTTCGAGCCGGGTGTCGATGGTGGTGAGGTTGAAGGCGAGCGAGTTCAGCCGCCGGCCCCTGGTGGTCGCTTCGGGCACGGCGAAGTCGCGGTGCCACGGCTGGTCAGCCGCGCCCGGGAAGGGGATGTCGAAGCCCACTTCGATGATGCGGTAATCCTCGCCCAGGACGGCGCGGCAAACCGCCACGAACCACGGATGAGAGGCGATGGCCGGGAAGGCGCTCAGCCGCTCGGGCTGGGTCTCGACATACCAGCGCTCCGGCCCGCGCGGCAGGGCGCCGCCCGGGATTGCCTGCGCCTCGGCGAACAGCGCCATGATTTCGGCGTGGAGCGTGTCGGCAAGCTCTGGCCCAAAGGCCCCGGGGCAAGCGATGATCCCCTCGCCATACAGCCCGCCCATGATATCCCCGACTTCGTATGCTGCCTCGGTGAAAGCGCTTGCCATTGTCACCCCGCAATTTATCTTACAAATAAGATTTAACAGCCGAGTCAGCACTTGGCGAGAGCCGTTTGATGAGGAAACGCCGATGCACGATACCACCACCGCCGACCGGCTCCTGCCCGCCTTCGAGGTCGAGCCGCATGCCGAGGGCATCGCCACACGCTTCACAGTGACGCTGGGCGACAAGACCCACAGCTATCGCATCCCGACCGGCCAGCACAATCACTACGCGGTGTTCTTCAGCGAACTCGCCCGCGATTTCGGCACCCGCGCCCCCGGTGGCCACAAGCCCGTGTCAATCGACGGGCCCGAACCCGACTGGCGCCCGCTCATCCTCGACAATCTCAGCCCCCGCACCACGGCCGGGTATGGCGATCCTGCGGTTCTCAAGACGGATGAAGGCTACTGGCTCGTCGCCACGTCCAACGACGCGCCTGATGCCTTCCCCATCCTCCACTCGCACGATCTGGAAAACTGGACCCACGAGGGTTTCGTCTTCCCCGAGGGCGAGGCGCCGGAATGGACCGCGCATGGCCGCTCCATCGGCGATTACTGGGCGCCCGAAATGGCGAAGTGCGGCGATGAATACTGGCTGGTCTACACCGCCCGCCAACGCTCCAACGCGCTCGCCATCGGCCTCGCCAAGGCCCCGCACCCGACCGGCCCGTGGACCGATCTTGGGGCTCCGCTGGTGAGCGGCTTTGCGATCAACACCACCAATTTCCCCGACGATCCGACCCAGCCGATGCTGAGTGGCGGGGTGATCGATTCGCACATCTTCATCGACGAGGGCGGCGAGGTCTATCTGTTCTGGAAGCGCGACACCAACGGCGTCTGGCCGCGCCCGCTTGCGGGCCTGCTGCGCCGCCGCCCCGAACTGGTGGACCGCCTGTTCAGCGAGGAGGCTGACCGCCTCATCGCACGCTTTGCTGCCGCCGTGCAGCCCTGGGCGAACGGGCGACGTCCGATGGAGCGCTTCTTCCTGATGCAGCCGATGATCGAGGCGGTGCTCGACAATTGGGAGCAGGTGAAGGCGGTGCTCTCCGAAGTCGATGAAGCCGCCTTCATCGTCGATGCGATGAGCACCCCGATCCACGCCCAACGCCTTGATGAACAAGGCAACCTCATCGGCACCGACACCATCGTGCTGACCAACGATCAGGAGTGGGAGGGCCACCTCATCGAAGGGCCGTGGGTGACGCGGCAGGAAGGGCGGTACTGGATGTTCTATGCGGGCAACGACTTCGGCACGCCTGCCTACGGCATCGGCGTCGCGGTCGCCGATCATCCGCTCGGGCCCTATGTGAAGCAGGACGGGCCGCTGCTGAAGTCGGTCAAGACCTGGTGGGCACCCGGCCATGCTTCAGTCGCGCCGGGGCTCGACGGCAAGCCGCAGCTGTTCTTCCACGCCTTCTTCCCCGGCACCGGCGGCTACAACTGTTTCCGTGCGCTGCTGACGACCAAGCTCGCCTTCTCGAAGGAGGCGGTAACGCTGTCCTGAGGGGCGGGCAAATCGGTTTTGTCATGGGGCCGACCGCAGAAGTGATTGGCCTTGCCCGCCGCCTATTCCCGATGATCGCCACCGTGGCCGGCGCACCCGTCCGGCGCGGGACATGGCGATGTTGCATATCGAAGCGGTCTACGATTTTCTCTGCCCCTGGTGTCTGATCGCCAAGCGGCAGCTGGCGCTCGCGCTTGAACAGGAGGGCGCTGACGGCGTCACCGTCAGCTGGCACCAGTTCATGCTCTATCCCGATTTCGACCGGGCCGGGCACGACTTTCTGGCGGTGTTCCGCGCCAAGTATGGCGAAGCGCTGCAAGTGCCGATGTGGGAGCGGGTGCGCTCTGTCGGCGCGCCGCTCGGCATCGATTTCGCCTTCGAGACAATCACCCGCGGCCCGGCGAGCCTCGACGGGCATCGGCTGGTGCGCTGGGCCGAAAGGCAGCGCCCCGGCAGCGCGGGCGACCTGATCGAGGCGATCGCGCGCGGGTTCTACGAGCGGGCCGAGGTGATCGACAACGCCTTCCTGGCCCGCACCGCCGCGGCCCACGGCTTTGATCAGGCAGCCGCGCTTGCCCATATCGAAAGCGAGGCCGACCTCGTCGAGCCCTTCGAGGAAACCGCCGCATGGCGCCGCCGCGGCGTGACGTCGATGCCGCACTTCCGCCTGCATTTCGCAGACGGCACCGTCGAGACCGTCACCACCACCTCCACCCATGCCTTCGCTGACGCGCTGCGGCGCGCGCGCACGCCGCTGGTGGCCACAGGGAGCTGAACTGACATGCGTATCGCCTGCATCGGCGGAGGCCCCGCCGGGCTGTACTTCGCCATCGCCATGAAGCTCCGGAACCCCGCGCACGAAATCGCGGTGTTCGAGCGCAACCGTGCCGGGGACACCTTCGGCTGGGGCGTGGTGTTCTCCGACCAGACCCTCGCCAACCTCACCGCGACCGATCCGGTGAGCGCCAAGACGATTGCGGACAGCTTCGCCCACTGGGACGATATCGCCACGACCGTGGATGGGGCAACCAGCACGTCCTCGGGCCATGGCTTCATCGGCATCGGCCGCAAGCACCTGCTCCAGATCCTTCAGGCGCGCGCAGGCGAGCTGGGTGTGGAGCTGCATTTCGAGCATGAATGTTCGAGCGATCCCGCCGATTACCCCGGCTACGACCTGATCGTCGCCTCCGACGGGGTCAACAGCGCGGTCCGCACCCGCTTTGCCGAGCATTTCGAGGTCGACATCGACGTGCGCCGCAACAAGTTCATGTGGCTGGGCACGCACCAGCTGTTCGATGCCTTCGCCTTCATCTTCGAGCCGACGCAGCACGGCTGGGTGTGGGCGCATGCCTACCGCTTCAACGCCGACACATCGACCTTCATCGTCGAATGCTCGCCCGAAACCTGGGCGGGGCTGGGTTTCGAGCATATGGAGCAGGAAGAGGCCATCGCCTTTTGCGAAAAGCTGTTCGCCCGCCATTTGGGTGGCAACAAGCTGATCTCCAACGCAGGCCATCTGCGCGGCTCGGCCAACTGGCTGAACTTCCGCCGCGTTTCGTGCGGACGCTGGTCGCGGGGCAATCTCGTGCTGCTGGGCGATGCCGCGCACACCGCGCATTTCTCGATCGGATCGGGCACCAAGCTCGCGCTTGAGGATGCGATCAAGCTCGCCGAGGTGCTCGACCGGCCCGGCCTAGACGATCCGCAAGCGCTCACCGCCGCGCTGGCCGAATACGAGGAGGAGCGCCGCACCGCCGTGCTGCGCATCCAGAACGCGGCGCGCAATTCGACCGAGTGGTTCGAGGATGTGGACCGCTATATCGGCTTTGCCCTGCCGCAATTCGCCTATGCGCTCCTCACCCGCAGCCAGCGGATCAGCCATGAAAACCTGCGCCTGCGCGACCGGGCATGGCTGGAGGGGGCCGAACGGTGGTATCGCGGGGCCGAGGGCGCAGGGGAGGCAGGCGGCCAGCCGCTGTTCACGCCCTATGCCTTGCGCGACGTCCAGCTGTCCAACCGGGTCGTCATGGCGCCGATGCTCACCTACATGGCGGACGCAGACGGCTTTGCCGGCGACCGCCACCTCGTCCACTATGGCGCCCGCGCGCTCGGGGGGACGGGGTTGATCATGACCGAGATGCTCGCCGTCTCGCCGGAAGGCCGCGCGACCATCGCCTGCCCGGGCCTGTGGGACGACCGCCAGGTGGCGCGCTGGCATGCGATCAACGCCTTCATCCATGCCAATTCAGACAGCAAGGCCTGTGCGCAGATCGGCCATGCGGGCGCGCGCGCCGCGTGCCGGGCGCCGGAGGGCGGGCGGGGCTATGATGTGCCGCTCGATGCGCCCTGGCCGATTCTCTCGGCCTCGGCGCGGGCGTGGAAGCCGGGCGGGCTGGTGCCTGCCGAGGCGAGCATTGCGGACCTTGCGCGCATCAGGGAAGATTTCGTTGCCGCCGCGCGGCGCGCCTATGACGCCGGGTTCGACGCGCTCGAACTCCACGCCGGGCACGGCTTCCTGCTGTCGAGCTTCATCACCCCGATCATGAACCAGCGCAGCGATGCGCTCGGCGGCGATCTGGCGGCGCGGATGGGCTGGCCGCTCGAGGTGGTGCGTGCGGTGCGCAGCGTTTGGCCGCAGAGCCGCCCGCTGCTCGTGCGCATCTCGGCCACCGACTGGTCGGGCGAGCGCGGCATCCAGCCTGCCGATGCGGTGCGGATCGCGCGGATGCTGAAGGCGGAAGGCGCCGACCTCATCGACGTCTCGGCGGGCGAGACCAACCCGCTGGCGCGCCCCGTCTATGGCCGGATGTTCCAGACGCCCTTCGCCGACCGCATCCGCAACGAAGCGGGCGTGCCGGTGATGGCGGTGGGCAATATCGAGGATGCCGACCAGGCGAACTCGATCCTGCTGGCGGGCCGCGCCGACCTCATCGGCATCGGCCGGCCGCATCTGGCGAACCCGATGTTCACGCTCCACGCCGCGGCCAAGGCGGCCGAGGCGGGGGCCTTCGTGCCGGCTGCGGTGCGCCCGGGCTACGAGCAGATGGCCCGCGCCGAGGCGAAGCTTGCCGAAGCATTGAGGGCGTGACGCGGTGAGCTTCGTCCACCACACCCCCGTCCGCTTCGCCCATGTCGATGCGGCGGGGATCGTGTTCTACCCGCGCTTCTTCGAAATGCTGAACGCGGCGGTGGAGGACTGGTTTGCGGCGCTGGGCCGCGATTTCCGCGCGCTGCATCTGGAGGACCGGATCGGCACGCCGACGGTTCGGCTGGAGGCGGATTTCCTCGCCCCCGCCATGCTCGGCGATGAACTGGCGATCACCCTCACCCCGGTGAAGGTCGGCAACAGCAGCTGCACCTACCGCTTCGATTTTTCGGTGGGCGGTGCGCCCAAGCTGAAAGGCGAGGGCGTGCTGGTGTGCATGGACCTCCACGCCCAGCGCTCGCGCCCATGGCCCGAAGCGATTGCCGCATCGCTCCGGGCCGCGCTTCCCTAGACCTTGATGACCGCGTGGCGTAGGCGTCCGATCTTTTCGAGCTCCGCCTCGATCACGTCGCCCGGCCACACCCATTCTTGGGGGTTGCGCCCCGCGCCCACGCCCGCAGGCGTGCCGGTGGCGATGATGTCGCCCGGCTCCAGCGTGATCCCGGCGCTGATGTCGGCCACCAGTTCGTCGACCTTGAACAGCATGTAGGCGGTGTTGCTGCGCTGCTTTTCCACCCCGTTGACCCACAGCGCCAGATCGAGCGTCTGAGGATCGGGGATCTCGTCGGCGGTGACGATGCAGGGGCCCATAGGGGCGTAGCTGTCCTGCCCCTTGGAATAGATCCACTGGCCCGACCGGCGGTTGTCGCGCGCGCTCATGTCGATGACGAGGCTGTAGCCGAAGACGTGCTTCAGCGCGTCCTCGCGCGCCACAGCCCTTGCCGTGGTACCAATGATCGCGGCCAGCTCCACCTCCCAGTCGAGCTGCTGGGTGATGGCGGCGTCGTGACGGATCGGCTCGTCGGGGCCGATCACGGTGGTCGGCGGCTTGGAAAAGATCACGGGCTGGCGCGGCAGTTCGGGCGAGGTGTCGAGCGCCACGGCGGATTCGGCGACGTGCTCGGTGTAGTTGAGGCCGATGCCGAAGATGTTCTTGCGCGGCCGCGGGATCGGCGCGAGCAGCCGGACGTTCGCGAGCGGCACCGCCGCCCCCAGCGGATAGCGCCCGCCCGCATCGGAGAGCATCTGCGTGGCCACGGCCACCGCGTCCGGCCCGAGATCGATGAATTCGAGCATGGTCGCGGGCAGCTCCTGCCCATGCGCTGCACCAAGCTTCGCCAGATCGACCACCCGGCCATCCACGATCGCGCCAAGCCGCGCAGCCGCCTCGATGTGGCGGCGATAGGTCACAAGCTTCATGTGAAGTCCTTCTGTTTTAGATGAGAGGCTGGTGTCCGCCGTTCTCGCCGAAGCCTTCCTCGCGGTAGAGGCCAAGGCTGCGCATGACCGGCAGGTCGTGAAAGGCGAAGAGGCAGGCCTCTTCGGTGTCGCTGGCGTTGGCGTGTTCGTGCCACATCCATGCGGGCACGACGAAGATGTCGCGCTCCTGCCAGTCGAAGCGCTTGCCGCCGATGATGGAATGGCCGCTGCCCTTGGCGCACTGGTAGACGAAGCTGCCGACCTGCCGGTGCGCGCGGGTGTGCTCGCCCGGGCGCAGCAATTGCATTTGCGCGCCGATGGTCGGCATGACGGGGCCGCCGGTCACCGGGTTCACGTAGTCCATGATGATCCCGTCATAGGGCGACCCGTCGCTGACCCGCGACAGCGCGGCAAGCGCCTCGTAAGTCGGGGCCCATTCGTACTTGAGCATCGGCGAATAGCGCTTCGACCACTCGTGCCCCTGCGGGCGCAGGCCCGATCCCGCCCATGTCGCGGTGGTATCGTCGATGGGGAAGGACACGGCCTGATTGAGATCGGGGTGCACCTCGTAGAAATTGGCTTCGAGCGCATTCATCAGCGGAATGTCGAGCCCGTCCTGCCAGATGCAGATCGTGCCATCGTCGGCGACCCCGTGTTCGTGCCATGTGCCGTTGGGGGTGAGCACGAAGTCGTTGCGCCCCAGCGTCAGCTTGTGCCCGTCGACATTGGTGAAGGCGCCGGACCCTTCCATGATGAAGCGCAGCGCCGAGGCCGAATGGCGGTGGCTCGATGCGCATTCGCCCGGCGCCATGACTTGCAAGCCCGAATAGAGCCAGCCCACCGCTGCCACCACGTCCGACCGGCCGGGGTTCTCGAGATAGACCACCCGCCGCCCCGCCTGCTCGGGAGTGACGAGGTCGAGCGCGCGCAGCACATCCTCGCGCAGGTCATTGTAGCGCCACAGCATCGGCACCGATGTGGAGGCAGGCTCCCACGGCTCGATCTTGTTGGCGACGGTCCACAGCGCGCCGGTGCCGAGCTTTGCCAGACGCTCGTAATAGGCGACGAGTTCAGGCGTATCGGCAACATTTGCGCGGCCCGCGACATCCTCGCGGTAGGCGTCGAAACTCGGCTGCCCCATGGCAGGCTCCCTCATGCGCAATGGTTATTGCTCTGGCCCGTTATTGCCATTGCTTGCGTGGGGCCCCCTCATGCTATTCGGTGCCATGGCCATGACCTCTGTTCGCCCCCAGCCGTTCCGTGCCTGCGTCGTCCAGGCGAGCGCATGTCCCACCGACAGCGCGGCGAGCGCCGCCAAGGCCGCCGCGCTGATCGCGCAAGGCGCAGCGGGCGGTGCCAAGCTGGCGGTGTTCCCGGAAGCCTTCATTGGCGGCTATCCCAAGGGCGCGAGCTTCGGGACGCCGGTGGGGATGCGGAAGCCTGAGGGCCGGGCGGACTACGCGCGCTATTTCGATCAGGCGGTGACGCTGGACGGGCCCGAGGTTGCGCAGGTCCGCGAGGCGGCGGGCGCGGCGGGCATGGTGGTCGTGATCGGCATCATCGAGCGCGCCGGCAGCACGCTCTACTGCACCGCGCTGATCATCGATGGCGCAGCGGGCACCATGGCGCATCATCGCAAGCTGATGCCGACGGGGGCAGAGCGGCTGATCTGGGGCTTCGGCGACGGATCAACCCTGCCGGTGGTGGAGACCGCGATCGGTCAGGTCGGCGCGGTGATCTGCTGGGAAAACTACATGCCGATGATGCGCATGGCGATGTTCGCGCAAGGCGTGACGCTCTACTGCGCCCCCACCGCCGACGACCGCGACGGCTGGGCGGCCACGATGCGCCATGTCGCATTGGAGGGCCGCTGTCACGTGCTGTCCGCCTGCCAGTTCATCCGGCGGGGCGACTATCCGGCCGACTACGACTGCGCGCTGGGCGATAATCCCGAAACCGTGTTGCTGCGCGGCGGGAGCATGATCGTGGGGCCGCTGGGCGAAGTGCTGGCGGGGCCGGACTACTCCGGCGAGACCATCCTCTACGCCGATATCGACCCCGAGGAGATCCCCCGCGCGCGTTATGATTTCGACGTCGCGGGGCACTATGCCCGGCCCGACGTCTTCCGGCTCGAGGTCGACACCCGCGCGCGGCCTCCGGTCGCCTTCCGGGGTGAGGGTTGATGCGCTGGCGCATGGACGCGCTCTCCGGGGCGGAGCGTTACAAGCTGATGGCCGGCTGCATCGTGCCGCGCCCGATCGCCTGGGTCTCGACCCTGTCGGCAGACGGGGTCGGCAACCTTGCGCCCTACAGTTTCTTCAACATGATGGGCGCATCGCCCCCGCTGGTGGTGCTCGGCACCATGCGGCAGGCCGATGGGCATTTGAAGGACACGGCAGCCAACATTCTCGCCACGCGCGAGTTCGTGGTGCATCTGGTGGGCGAGCCGCTGCTACCGGCGATGAACGCGACCTGCATCGACGCACCCCCCGAGGTGGACGAGGCAGCGCTTGCAGGGCTGGCGATGGTGCCCTCGCAGACCGTCGGCCCGCCGACCATCGCCGGTGCGCCCGCCAGCTTCGAGTGCCGGCTCTACGATTTCCTCGACGCACCCCCGGAAACGGTGATCCTGATCGGCGAAGTGCTGGCGATGGAGGTGGCCGAGCCCTTCCTCGATGCCGAGCGCCTCAGGGTCGATCCTTATGCGATGCAGTTGCTGGGGCGGGTCACGGGGCCGGGGAGCTACACGCGGATCAACGCCGACCTGTCGATGGACCGGCCGGTGTGGGGAGCGGATCAGTCACCATCCCCGCCCCGGGCTTAACCCGGGGCCCCGCTGGCCTTTGCCGCAGGCTGAAAGTAAGCTGGGTCCCGGGTCAAGCCCGGGACGGGGGCAGCAAGATGCCTGCGCTTCACCCCTTCCCGATCCCCTGACCGACCTCGATCAGCCGGTTGATGAATTTGCGCACAGGCGCCAGCATCACGCCTCTGCGGCGATAGGTCACGCCCACCGTCACCGCGTCCCAGATCGGTGCGTCGATCTTCAGCGGCACGAGATGCGCGTATTCGCGGTCGAGCTGGATCAGCGCGCGCGGCAGATAGCTCAGGAAGTCGCTGTCCTGCAGCATGGTCGCCATGAAGGTGGACGAAGGCGTCGAGATCACGCAGGTCGGCGGCGGCAGGCCGGCGGCGCGCAGCACCCGCGTCAGCCGATTGCGCTCGCCCTCGGTGCCGTCGGGGAGCACCCACTTCCAGGCGCCGAGGTCGGCGATGCTCACGCTCTCGCGGCTCGCGAGCGGGTGATCGCTGTCGGCGACCACCACGATCTCGTCATCCAGCACCACCTCCTGCCTCAAGTCGTCGTCATGCCCGAGGCCCCCGATCGAGCCGACCACGATGTCGACCTCGCCGCGCCTGAGGCAGGCGATCAGCTCGTCACGCAGGCCCTGGCGGAAGGTCACCACCGCCTTGTCGTCCCCCGCCACGAAGGCGCGCACCGCCTGGGGGAGCAGGTATTGCATCATCGTCGCCCCCGCGCCGACACGCACGATCCCGCGCCCGGTGCCCTTGAGCTGCTGGATCTCCTCCAGCGCGCGGTCGACCTCGCCGGTGATGAGCGCGGCATAATCGAGGAACAGCTTGCCATATTCGGTCGGCACCACGCCCCCGGGGTGCCGCTCCAGCAGCATCACGCCAAGGGACTGTTCGAGATTGCGGATCGACTTGGAGAGCGCGGGCTGAGTGATGTGCAGGCGTTCAGCCGCCTGTCCGAAGCTCGCGCAGCGCACGATCTCGAGGAAGTACTTTATCTGGCGCAGCTCCATCTGGCGGGTTTACAGCACTACTCGCCGGGCGCAACCGGGGGCGGCCAGACCTGACCGAGGAACGCCGCGCCCTGCGCGATCGCCCATTCGCCCTCGTCGACGACATGGGCGAACAGCGGCCAGACGTGGATCATGCCCGCCCATTCCTGAAAGACGGTGCGCCCGCCTGCGGCCTCGATCACGGCGCGAAGGCGCGCGGCGTCGTCGAACAGCACCTCGTCCGATCCGATCTGGATCAGGACGGGCGGCAAGCCATCGACCGGTCCGAACAGTGGCGAGGCGCGGGGGTCTGCGGGGTCGGCCTTGTCCAGATAGGTGCGTGCCGTCTCGGGCATGCCGGCCGGGTCGATGAAAGGATCGCGCGCCGCCCGCGTGGCGATGCTCGCCCCGGAATGGGTGAGGTCGAGATAGGGCGAGATCAGCCACAGCGCCCCCGGCAGCACCGCACCGCGGCCCATGCGCGATTGCACCGCCGCGAGCGCGAGATTGGCCCCGCAGCTGTCCCCGCCGACCGCGATGTCCGCCATCGCATAGCCATTCCCCTCCAGCGCATCGAGCGCGGCGAGGGCATCGTCATGCGCGGCCGGGAAGGCGTGTTCGGGGGCGAGGCGGTAGTCGGGGACGATCACGTCGCACGCACAGGCACGCGCGAGCCGGGCGGCGAAGGGCCGGTAGCTCTCCGGGGAACCGAGCACGAAGGCGCCGCCGTGGAGCCACAGCAGCCCCCGCCCGCTGGCCAAGCCGTGCCGGGAGCGCAGGGCCGGGACTCCGCAGAGGTCGAGCGTGTCGACACTCACCTCCGGATCGACGGGCAGCGCCGCCATCTGCGCCTCGAACCCGGCGCGGCGGGCTTCCACCGGGGGCTGCGGGGCGGCGCGGCGCGCCAGCAGCCCGGCGCGGATCGGGGCGAGCTGTTCAGGCGGCATCTTCGCGCTCCAGCATCTCGCTCGCGAGGGCCTTCAGCGCCTGCTTGTCGATCTTGCCGACCGAGGTGCGGGGCAGGGCGTCCAGCACCACCAGCCGGGCGGGGCGCTTGTACCTGGCGAGCCGCGCGGCGCAGTGGTCCATCACCTCGGGCGTGGTGAGCGCATCGCCGGCGACGAAGGCCCAGATCACCTCGCCGCGGTAGCTGTCGGGCACGCCGACCGCGCCCGCCTCGCGCACGGCGGGATGCTGCATCAGCACCTCGTCCACCTCGCGCGGGTAGACGTTGTAGCCGCCGACGATCGCCATGTCTTTCTTGCGGTCCTCGATGAACAGGTAGCCGTCTTCGTCGATCCGCCCGATGTCGCCGGTGTGGAGCCAGCCGTCCCCGAGGGTCGCGGCGGTCTCCTCGGCGCGGCCGAGATAGCCGTCCATGATCTGGGGGCCTCTCGCCAGCACCTCGCCGAGCGGGCCACCACCGTCGATGCGCAGCTGCGTGAGCGGGAGCGCGGGGCCGACCGAGCCCTGTTTCAGCGTCATCCCGGGGCCATGATAGGTCAGCACCGGCCCGGCTTCGGACTGGCCGTAGCCCTCGTAGATCGGCACGCCCGTAGCCGCCTCCCACCGCGCGAGGGTATCGTGGGGGAGCGGGGCGGAGCCGGAATAGGCGCACACGAGGCTGGCGACCTTCTCCCGGGAGAGCCCGTCGAATCCGAGCAGGCTGTTGAACACCGTCGGCCCGGCGGGGAGCCGGGTGATGCGCTCCCGCGCGATGGTGTCGAGCAGCCAGTCGGGGCGATAGCGCGGCAGGATGTGGAGCGCGCCGCCGTTGTATGTGGCAAGATGCAGGCACATGGCCGCGGCGAAGGAGTGGTAGAGCGGCATCATGCAGATGATCCGCTCCGCGCCGGGCTGCGTCGGCAGCACTGCCTCGCGCTGCACCACGTTGGTTGCAACCGCGCGGTGGCTGAGCATCGCCCCCTTGGGCGTGCCGGTGGTGCCGCCGGTGAATTGCAGCACGGCCATCTGCGCGGGGTCGAGCTCGGGCAGAGCGGCGTTCCCCGCCCCTGCCTCGAACAGTTCGGTTACGGTGACGACGGGGCAATCCGCGCTCACCAGCGGCGCCAGCATCGGGCGAAGGTCGGCATGGGTGATCGCCAGCACCGGACTGGTCTGCGCGAGGATCGGGGCGAGCTCGCCGGGCGTGTAGTCGGGGTTGAGCGCGGCCGTCGCGGCCCCGGCGGCCTGCACCGCGAACAGGGCGAGCGCGATGTCGATGCCGTTCCGCAGGAGGATCGCGACCCGCTGGCCCGCGACGCCGTGCACCACGAGGCGGCTCGCGAGATGCATCACCCGGTCGTGATAGGCGGCGTAGGTGAGGAGGTCGTCCTCGCAGACAAGCGCCGTCCGATCCGGCCAGCGGGCGGCGGCGCGGTCGAGCATGGCGATGGTGGTCTGCGGCACCCACAGGGCCGCGCCGTCGGGACCGGTCAACATCCGCGCACCTCGATGACGACGGCCATCGCCGTATCCCCCGCCGCGCAGCCCTGGAACAGCCCGCGTCCCCCGCCGCGCATCGCCAGTTCCTCGATCAATTCGATTATCGCGCGAAGGCCCGTGGGCCCCTGCGGATGGCCCCAGACGAGCGAACAGCCGTAGTTGTTCATGGCCGCCAGCGGGAAGCTCGTCTCCTTCGCGAAGACGAGGTCGTTGACGATGAAGGGGTTGTGCGATTTCACCGCGTCGATCTGGCCGATGGCAAGCCCCGCCTGGGCAAGCGCGCGGGCGCTGGCGGGGACGGGGGCTTCGGGCATGTGGGCGATGGCGGTGCGCGCCGTGCCGAAGCCGAGGATCGCGACCTCGATGCCGGGTTCGCGCGAGATCTCCCGCGCCTTTTCGCGCGTGGTGACAACAAGCCCCGCATTGCCGTCCGCCGGGTGGGTCTGTCCGGCATAGGTGACTGTGCCGCCCTCGACGACAGGCTTCAATGCGCGGACCTTGGCTGGATCGGCGGGCTGGATGCCGACATCGCCTTCGAGGCTGGCGACGACTTTGCCGAAGCGCGGGTCGGGCACCGCGAAGGGCAGGTCCATGAAACGGCGGTGGAAGGCGCGGTCCTGCGCCAGCGCGGCGTCGTACTGGGCGTAGCGGGCGAGGGTGAGGTCGTCCTGTTCCTCGCGCGTGATGCCGTGCTTGCGGGCCACGTTCTCGGCGGTTTCGACCATCGCGACCCCGGCGAAGGGATCGCGCGCGAAATTGCCCAGCACCCAGTCCTCGGCCGCGCCCGTGCCGCCGGGCGCGGAGGGGGCGGGGTAATAGATGTGCGGGCCGTTGGAGACACGGTCGCAGGTCAGCACCAGCGCACATTCTGCCAGCCCCGCCGCCACCTCCTGCGCTGCGACCTGCACGCTGCGCGCCGAGGTCGCGCAGGCCTGCATGATCGTCGGTCCGCCCACGTGAGCCGCGCCAAGTTCGCCCATCGCCCAGGGCAGGCCGTAGAAGCACCCCTGCTGCGGGACCGTCATGCCGAGCACGCCGAAGTCGAACACCTCAGGGGCAATCCCCCGTTTCGCCAGCGCGCGCTCGGCGACCCATGCGGCAAGGCGAAGGCTGTGGAGTTCGCCGAGTGCTCCCTGCCAGCGCACGAAGGGCGTCGACCAATAGGCGCCGTAAGGGATGAAGGCGATGCTCATGTCTGCGGCCTCACAGGGGCGCCGCCATCGCGTTGAAGGGCGCTTCGGCGTTGATGAGGTCGATGCGCTTTTCGGCGATCCTCAGCCCCTCGGGCGTGCGGCGCAACCGGTGGCGGACACGCGAGCCGAAGGCGCGCTGGTCTTCCTCGAACTTCCCGCGGTTGCGGTATTCGAGCATGATCTGGCTCGAGGAGGCGAGGATCTCCTCACCGCGGTCCTCCTCGATCCTGACGCTGGAGATGACATGCAGGGTACGCGGGGACGGCTCGGCTCCGAAGGCGCGGGGGTTGGCCAGCCGATGGGTGCGGACCATCATGATCTGGCGGTCGTCCCGGAAGTGGCTCGGCCCTTCGCGCGGGGATGCCATCTCGGGCGAGACTGGGGCCCAGTAGAGGCAATCCTCGGTGAACAGGGCGAGCCATTCGGGGTAGCGGCCATCGTCGAGCAGCGCGGCTTCCAGCTCGATCAGCGCGGTGACTTCGGTGATCATGCGTCCGCCCCCATGTAAGCGGCCCAGGCGGCGAACTGGTTGCGGATGTAGATCTCCGAGGTCGAGGGCGAGCGGGTGCGCGCGTTGCCTTGTTCGCGCACTTCGCGCAGGCCGCGCGCCATCGGCACCCATTCGCGCGCGCCGTTGCGGTTGCCTTCGAGGCAGCGCTCGTAGATTTCGAGATCGTCGGCGATCACCGGCGAGGCGGCGGAATTGGCGCCGGTGCAGTATTCGATCGCGTTGACGTGGGTTTCTTCCGGAGCGCCCACCAGCCGGAAGGTGTAGCCGATCATCTCGGTGAGATCGTGGCGGACTGGCCGCATGATGCGGATCGTCTGATAGCGCGCATGCCAGAAGGATGAGGGGTAGAGGAGCATCAGGTGCCGGTCGACCGAGAGCACCTCCCGCGCGCGCGCCTCCCCGTGATGCGCGATCAGCGCGGCGGTGTAGGCGTCGGCGGTGTCGGGGGTGTAGTTTGCTCCCATGTGCCCGCCGATATAGCTGTGCCCCCCGGGCGCGGTCACCATGTCGAGGTTCTGGAAGAAGTCGATCGGCTTGCCATTCGCGAGCATCATTCCCACGGTCGGCACCACGTTTTCCGGGCCGACCTCCGCCATCACCGCCTTGGCCGAGACGACCGATGCGGAATGGGCGAAGCCGGGGTGGATCGTGTCGTTCAGATTCTCGAACGTCATCTTCCAGTTGGCGCGGTAGTAGTGGCGCAGCTGGTACTTGCCGACCTCGATCCGCCCGGTGGGCGAACGGTCGACGAGATCGTCGATCGAGGTCTTCATGTGGCCGAGGAAATCCTCCAGCGGCCCCGCCGCATCGCCCGCCAGATTGCCGAAGATGAAGCCGCGATAGGTCTCGGTGCGGACGCGGGTAATGGCGAGATCGCCCTTGTCCAGCACCCCTTCGTAGCCCCCGGGGTGGGGGATGCCCTTGAGGCTCCCGTCGGCATTGAACAGCCAGCCGTGATAGGGGCACTGGTGCCCGGCAGGCGCACTGCCTTTCTCGAAGGCGCACAGCGTCGCGCCGCGGTGCGAGCAGCGGTTGAAAATCGCGTGGACCGCGCCGTCCTTCCCCCGCGTCAGGATCACGCCCTGCGTGCCCATGTGCCGCACCACGTAGTCGCCCGCGTCGGCCAGTTCGCTGTCATGCGCGAGGTAGAGCCAGGCACGGCCGAAGATGCGCTCCATCTCGAGGTCGAAGATCGCCGGATCGGTGTAGACCGAGCGGTGGACGGCATCGGCGCGCACCAGATCGCGGGGGGAGGTGAGGAGCGTGGTCATGACGCGAGTGTAGGCGGGGCGGCGGGCGGCTTCATGTGACCCGCGACGCGGGCTTCATGAATTCTGGTTATGAAGCTGCGCCATCCGCACACTGGATCGCGGGCACAGAGGCGGCATAAGGTCTGGATCAAGGAGAGCCCATGCCCGCAACCTACGCCCACCTGCCGAACCTGCCGGACGACGTCTTCGTGATCGATCCGGTGATCCACGCGCTCAATCTGGATCGCGGGAATGTCGCCAGCAAGTATGGCGAACAGCTCTACCAGATGTCCTATGGCCTCCACGCGATGCTGAGCCCGCCCGAGGCACTGTGCCCGCAAGACCTCTACATGACCGACATGGCCCCCGAGGCGCTGGTGCGCACGATCTTCGAGGAGAGCCAGACGCGCCTTGCCGCGACCCACACCTTGCGGCTCGATACCTGGTTCAAGGACGGTTTCGCGGCGGAATGGAAGACGGTCGAGATGACCACCCGCTGGCCGACGCGGGTCTTGGGTTATGTCGGATTGGACCCGACGCAGGATTGCGCCGTGGTGCTGGAGGATCTGGAGCGGCAGGTTGCCGACACGCCCAATGCCATCGGCGTGAAGCTCTATCCCCACCAGATGGACCCCTATCGCCACTGGCTCGCCACCGACGACACGGTGATGCGCCTGATCGAGCGGGCGCAGGCGCTGGGGCTGAAGTCCATCGCCATCCACAAGGCCCTGCCCAACGGATCGGTGCCGCTTGCCCCCTACCGGATCGGCGAGGATTTCGAACAGGCCGCCGACGCCTTCCCCGACATGGCCTTCGAGATCGTCCATTCGGGCATGGCCTTCATCGAGGAGACCGCGCTCGCCATCGGGCGCTTCCCCAATGTCTATGCCAACCTCGAAACCACCACCGCGATGCTGTGGCAGGCCCCCGGCCGGTTCGCGGCGGCGCTGGCGTTGCTGATGCAATGGGGCGGGCCGGAGAAGATCCTGTGGTCGAGCGGCTGCACCGTGGTCCACCCGCAGCATCTGTTGAAGCTGTTCTGGGATTTCCGCTTCAGCGAAGAGGTGCTGGAGCGGCACGGCATCCCGCAGTTGGGCGAAGGGGTGAAGCGGATGATCCTTGGGGAGAACTACGCGCGCCTTGCGGGTCTCGACCTTGCCGACTGGCAGGCGCGGCAGGTGGGCGACGCCTTCGACGGAGCGCAAATGAAGGAGCCGTGGTCGTGCTGGCAGAACCTGTGATCGACGCTGAAATTCGCAGCGTTCTCTCGCGCATCAATGATCCCTGCTCGATTGCGGCAGGGCGGCCGGTGTCGGTGCTCGACATGGGTCTGGTGCGCGGGTGGGTGCTGGAGGGCGGCACGCTGACGGTGACCTTCTGCGTCACCTTCGCCGGGTGCACCATGGCGCCGCACTTCGCGCAGGCCGCAGCCGATGACCTTGCCAAGCTGCCGGGAGTGGCGCGGGTGGAGACGGTGATCGACACCGATTTCGTCTGGACGCCGGACAAAATGAAGGCGGCCCCGCTGGAAATGCGCGGCCGCCCTCAGGCTTGGCGGGAGAGAGTCACGCCTTGACGAAAAACGCGTCCCACTTTTCGGGTTCGAGGCACATGTGCCAGCATTCCTTGAGCTTGCCGCCCTCGATGCGCCAAGTCATCGCCTCTCTGGTCCGGAGCGTCCGGTCACCCTTGCGGGCGCGGACCTCGGCGATCAGAACGACGTGGTCGTCGCTGCCGAAATAGTCGAGCGGGTGCGCCCAATAGGCATCGACCGCCGCCTGCAACATCCCGAAATTGCGCAGGATCTCCTCGCGCCCCACATAGGTGCCGGCAAGGCAGTTGTCGCCCGGCATGTGCCACACGACATCTGGCGCCATCTTGGAAAACAGCGCCTCGGCATCGCCCTGCTTGAAGGCGTTGTGCGCTTCGTAGAGCATGATCGCGTTGGGGTGGTCGGCTTGCGTGAAGGCGCGCATCGGCGGCACGTCGTCATGCTCGGGGGCGAGCGCGGCGGTGTAGCCCATCTCGCTCATGCTGCGCCTCCGGTGACGGTGAAGCGCACTTCGACATTGCCGCGCGTGGCGTTGGAATAGGGGCACACCTCGTGCGCCTTGGCGACCAGCGCTTCGGCCTCGGCCTGCGACAGGCTGGGCAGGCTTACCTCGTGGTGGACCGCAAGGCCGAAGCCGGGGCCGTCCTCGCGCGTGCCGATGCTGACATGGCCGGTGACGGTCGAGCCGCTCACGTCGGTCTTGCTCTGCCCGGCGACGAACTGCATCGCCGAATGGAAGCAGGCGGCGTAGCCCGCGGCGAAGAGCTGTTCGGGATTGCTGCCGCCGCCGGGGCCGCCCATCGCCTTGGGAATGGCGAGATCGAACTTCACGACGCCGTCATCGCTTTCGACATGGCCGTTGCGCCCTCCGCTGGCGGTGGCGGTGGCGGTGTAGAGGGGTTTCATGACGTTGTTTCCTCCTTGAGAACGTCGGCAATGAAGTGTCGGTGCGTGCGCGGCGCGCGGCCGAGGATGGCGCGGGTGGCGGCGTGATCGGCGTCGGTGGCGGGGCAGCCCATCCGCTGCGTCACCTCCATCATCAGCCGGAAATCCTCAAGCTCCCATGTGCCCAGCCCCGGTATGGCCTGCTGCATCGCGCCGAGGAAGGGTTCGATGGCATTGCCGGGATAGACCACCGGGCGGCCGAGCGCCTCGGCCCAATGGGCGGCATAATCGGTGCCGGTCAGCATGTCCGGCCCGCACAGTGCAACGGCCTCGCCCAGCCCCGCATCGTCCAGCAGCGCATTGGCCGCGGCGAGCGCGATGTCGGCGGCGTCGATGCTCCACACGCCGGCATGGCCGATCGGCATGGGATAAATCCCGCCATGCATGATCGCAGGCAGCGCCAGAAGATCGTTCTGGAAGAAGAAATTGGGCTGGAGCACGGTGCCCCCCGGCGCGTCCAGCACCGCCGCCTTGACCGGGATCTTGGTGGCGAAATGCGGGATCGCCTGCATGCTTTCGAGATTGTGGACCGCGATGTAGACGATCCGCGCGACGCCCGCCCGGCGAAGCGCGCCGACGGCTGCCACGCCGATTTCGGCCTCGTTTTCCCCGAGCGGGGTTGTCAGGAAGGCTGCATCGAAGCCCTGTGCGGCGGCTTCCAGCGCGGTGGCATCGGCGGTGTCGATGGCGAGGCCGCCGGGCCCGGGATTGCGCGCCAGCACCACCGCCTGCGCACCCCGCGCGCGCAGCAGCGCGGTGAGAGGACGACCGATCTTGCCCGTCCCCCCGATCACCAGAACACGCCGCGCCGCCATCAGAAGTTGACCCCGGCGCTCACCCCGAACTCGCGCGGGCGGCCGAGGTAGGAATAGGCCACGCCCTGCGTCGTCAGCGCATCCTGCCCGAAGGTAAAGTACTGCTCATCGGTGAGGTTCTGGGCGAAGACCGCGGCATTGAAGCGCCGCGCCGGATCGGTCCAGCCGAGCCGCGCGTTCAGCAACCCATAGCTCTCCTGACGTTCCAGCGGCAGGTTGAAGGCGGTGAAGAACACCTCGGATTGCAGGCGGTAGTCGAGCCGCGGGGTGAATGTCCCCGCGCTGGTTTCGATGTCATACTGGGCCGCCAGCGAAACGGTCCATTCCGGGCTGAAGGGCAGGCGGTTGCCGTTGATCGGGCCGACGGCTGCCGGCACGTTCTCGAACTCGCTGTCGGTATAGCCGATGCCGATGTCGAAGCGCAGGCCGTCCGTCGGCGCGATCACCGTTTCGAGCTCGAAGCCCTTCAGCATCGCGTCCCCGGCATTCGCCACCCGGAACTGCACCGCCGGATCGACGATGGTCTGCTGGATGTCCTTGTACTGCGAATAGAACAGCGTGCCGTTGACCCGCAGGCGGCGGTCGAGCCAATCGGTCTTGAAGCCGATCTCGTAGGTGTCGTTGGTGTCGGGCGCATAGGTCGGCACGCTCGCCTGCGGGCGGATCAGGCGGCCGTTGAAGCCCCCGGCGCGGAACCCTTGCGAATAGGAGGCGAACAGGAAGGCGTTGCGGCCCGCCTGATATTCGATGCCCACCTTGGGGGTGAATTCCTCGAAGGAGACCGAACCGGGCAGGTTGGTGACGATCGGCAGGACGATGCGCTCACCGATAAGCTCCTCCGGCAGGCCGAAGCCGAACACCGCGCCCGGGCCCACGGCCTGCGGGCGGAAATCGAAGAACTGGTTGGAGACGATGTCCTTCTCGTCCCACGTATACCGCCCGCCGAGCGTGAAGGAGAGCCCGTCCAGCACCTCGTACCGCGCCTGACCGAACACGGCGTAGCTGCGCGTCTCCTGATCATTGCCCTGCGTCCAGGTGTTGCACGCGGCAAAGGGCTGCGCGCCCGGATCGCTGATCGGCGCGAAGCACAGGCCGAGGACCTGGCTCGCATCCTCGGCGAAGTAGTAGGCGCCCAGCAGGTAATTCAGGCTGCCGCCCAGCGCGTCGCCCGCGATTTGCAGTTCCTGGCTGAACTGGTTCTGCCGGGTCGTCACCTCCTGATCGTAGAGCCGGAAGCGGGTGCCGTCCGGGTCGGAGGTCGAGAAGCTGTCAAGCTTGCGGTAGGCGGTGATCGACTTCACCGTGGCATTGCCGATCTCCCACGTCACCGTGCCCGAAAAGCCGTAGGTCTCGTTGCGCGCCTCGGGGCTGTTGGAGGCGAAGACTCGGTAGAAATTGTCGGGATCGAACACGTCGTTCAGCGCCGCCGGAGGGAAGAAGGGCGCAGGCACGATCGCGCGGGTAACGGAAGGCGCGGGGTTCGACCGGTCGAGCGAATAGTCGGCGGACAGGTCGATGGTCAGCGTCTCCGTCAGCCCCAGCCGCATTTGTGCGCGTCCGCCATAACGGTCGGTCGCGCCGAACAGGTCGCCGGTCACGGCGTTGCGGGCAAAGCCGTCCTGCTCGCGGAAGAAGCCCGAGACGCGCACCGCGCTGTCATCGCCGATGGGGGCGTTGATGGCGCCGGTCAGCTCGATCCGGTCGCGGCTGCCGTAGAGCGCGCTGGCGCTGCCCGAAAAGCGCGAGGGATCGGGCTGGCGCGAGACGATGTTGATCGCGCCGCCCAGCGTGTTTCTCCCGAACAGCGTGCCCTGCGGCCCGCGCAGCACCTCGACCCGCTCGATATCGCCCGAATCCAGCATCGCGCCCACCGTGCGCCCGAGATAGACCCCGTCGAGATAGAGGCCGACGCCCGGATCGTTGGTGATAATGAAATCGAACTGGCCCACGCCGCGCACGAAGAAGTTGGCATCGGCCGAACCCTGCGGCCCGGTGGTCGAGGTGAGGTTGGGCACGGTCGCGGCAAGATCGTTGATCACCGCAACGCCAGCTGCTTGAAGCGTTTCCGCCGTCACCGCCGTCACCGCCAGCGGGGTGCGCTGGAGATTGCCTTCGCGCCGTTCGGCGGTAACGATAATGTCGGTGATCCCGCCGCTCTCGGCATCTTCGGCGGCGGCGGCGGCAGTGTCCTGCGCCAGAGCCGGAACTGCCGAAGTCGCCAGCAGCGCGGCGGTCAGCGCGGCAATCGTGTGGTGTGCGCGTGTCATGTCATTCTCTCCCCGGCAGGTTCCCCGCCACCGGCACAGTGCGAGAACGCACCGCGCACCATTGTGGCCATGCCGCCAACTTCACGGCGCGCCCTTTCGAGTTGAAGTGAATTTCAGGCATGGGGCGATGAATACAAGTGCGGTCCCACCCGATGTTATCGCCGCGCCCGGACTATTCATGAGACAGGGCCCCGCCCCCGGTGCCAGCACCGCAGGCCTGAGGTGGAGGAAGCGGAACCATATGCTGGAGGGACGCAACATCATCGTCACGGGCGCCGCGAGCGGCATCGGGCTTGCCGCCGCGCGGGTCTTCGCCGGCTACGGCGCGACCCTGATGCTCGTCGACCGCGACGAGGCGGTGCGCGACATCGCCGCGAGCCTGCCGACCGCGCACAGCTGTGCCGCCGACATCACCGATCCGGCCGCGCTCGCCGAGGCGGTGGCGCGTTTTCCGGCGGTCGACGGGGCGTTCAACAATGCCGGGATCGAAGGCGCGGGCGGGGCGATGGTGGGGATCGCCGATTATCCGGACGAGGAGTTCGACAAGGTCATGGCGGTGAACCTCAGGGGCCTGTGGAACTGCCTCAAGGCCGAGCTGCCGCCGATGCAGGCGCGAAGGCGCGGGGCGATCGTCAACACCTCCAGCGTGATGGGCTGGCTGGGAACGGCGGGGATGGCGGCCTATTCCGCCTCCAAGCACGGCGTCGTCGGCCTGACGCGCTCGGCCGCACTGGAGGCGGGCCCGCACGGAGTGAGGATCAACGCTGTGCTGCCGGGCGCGGTGGCGACCCCGATGCTGACCGAGCGCGGCTTTCCCGCCAACCCCGGCTTTGCCGCCGCCGCTGCCGAGGCGCACCCGCTGGGCCGCATCGCCCGGGCCGAGGAGGTCGCCGAGGCGGCGGCGTGGCTGCTGTCGGACAAGGCCAGCTTCGTCACCGGCCATGCGCTGGCGGTGGACGGGGGGTTTTCGGCGCGGTGAGGCTTGACCCTTCACTCGTCATTGCGAGGAGCCGAAGGCAATGACGAGAACGCAATACAGAGGACACAGAATGAAACTCGCAACCCTCGACAACGGCACGCGCGATGGCATGCTGGTGGTGGTATCGAAGGACCTCACGCGGTGCTGTGCGGCGGGCTATATCGCGCCGACCATGCAGGCCGCGCTCGACGATTGGGAGCGGATCGCGCCCGAGCTCGAAGTGCTCGCCCGCGATGTCGAGCACGAGACCGTGCCGTGCGAGCGGTTCCATGAACGCCAGGCGCATTCTCCCCTGCCGCGCGCCTATCAGTGGGCCGATGGCAGCGCCTATATCAACCATGTCGAACTCGTCCGGCAGGCGCGCGGGGCCAAGGTGCCCGAGAGCTTCTACCACGATCCGCTGATGTATCAGGGCGGCTCGGATTCGTTCCTCCGGCCCCGGCAGGACATCCCCTTGGGCGATCCGGCATGGGGCTGCGACATGGAGGGCGAGATCGCCTGCATCACCGGCGACGTGCCGATGGGCGCCTCGGTGGAGGAGGCCGCCGCGCAGATCCGCCTGCTGATGCTGGTCAACGATGTGTCCCTGCGCGGGCTGATCCCCGCCGAGCTGGAGAAGGGCTTCGGCTTCTTCCAGTCAAAGCCTGCGAGCGCCTTCTCGCCCGTCGCAGTGACGCCGGACGAGCTGGGCGATGCGTGGAAGGATGCGCTGATCCACCTGCCGCTGATGGTCGATCTGAACGGCCAGCCCTTCGGCCGGGCGAACGCCGGGGTCGATGCGACCTTCAACCTCGCCCAGCTGGTCGCCCACGCGGCCAAGACCCGCAATCTGTGTGCCGGCACGGTGATCGGCACCGGCACGATCTCGAACAAGGGCGCCGATGGTGGGCCGGGACGTCCGGTGGCAGAGGGCGGCGCGGGCTATTCCTGCATCGCCGAGATCCGCATGATCGAGACGATCACGGGCGGCGCGCCGAAGACCCCGTTCATGCAGGCGGGCGACTCTGTGCGGATCGAAATGCGCGACGAACACAACCATTCGATCTTCGGCGCCATCGAACAACAGGTCGTGGCGGTGTAGCGAGCGCCTTGCCCCTTGTCAGGTGGGTCAGGCGGGTCAGGCGGGTCAGGCGGGTCAGGCGGGTCAGGCGGGTCAGGCGACCTGCGCCCTGATGCCCTCGGCAGCCGCTTCCACTTCGAGCGGGCGGATGATCAGCGTCACCCGGTCGTGGCCGACCGCGAGGTTCAGCACATCGCCCGCCCGCACCGGGAGCGGCTTAGGGAAGGGGTGGAGCACCTGCAGCCAGCCGCCGTCGCTGTAGCCGTCGGGGTGGTTGTCGAAGGCGATCCCTTCGGCAAGGTCGATCCGCATCCACTGGACGATCCCCGCGGCGGTCCCGTCCGCCGTCACCGGGATGCGCAGCAGCTGCAGGTCGCTGGCGTGGCGCTTGCGGGTGAGGTCGAGCCGCAGCAGTTCGACATCCTGCGACAATCGCCGCCAATCGGTCATGGTGCCGTGGATCGGCAGCTTCTGCGGCCCCAATGCGCCGAAGCGCGACACGTCGAAGCCCGAGACGCGGTCCACAAAGACGTAATCGGCCAGCACAGCGCTTTCGACGAGGCAGCCGACGGCGGCGGCGGCGCGGGGGATGATAATCGCATCGCTCTTCAGCAGCCGGGCGTGGGCGTCCTCGAAGGTGTCGATGACCTTTTCGGTGAGAAGGTCGCTGGAGAGGATCTCCGAGACGAGGATATCGGCCTGTCCGGCAAGCTCGCCGCCCACCGTCAGCGCGGTCGAAGGGGCGGTGTGCACCGTGATCCGTTCGGCATAGCCGTTGTCGGCGATGATCCGGCGAGCCATCGCGGCGATGATCGGCACCATTTCGCAGGCAGTGACACCCTGCGCACCGGCGCGCGCCGCCATCATGGCGAGGAGCCCGCTGCCCGTGCCGATGTCGAGCACCTGCGCCTCATGGCCTTTCTCCGCAAGCGCGGCGATGATCGCCGCCTCGAAGGCTTCGTTGCGGCGCGTGTCGTTGAGCATCGGGATATGCCAGAAGGGCACCATCTCGGCGCTCAACCGGCGGATTTGGTGTTCGATATGGATGTTGCCCGGTTGCAGCGCGAGCGCACGGGCGAACTCCTCCAGCGCCTCGGTCTTGCGGCCCGCATCGGCGAGGGTGACGGCGAGGTTGTTGCTGGCGACCGCATTGTCCGGGGCGACCGCGCAGGCGGCCTTGAGCGCCGCGATAGCCTCTGCAAAGCGGCCGTGGGCGGCGTGGAGAAGGCCGATCTCATGCAGCGCCAGCGCGTGATCGGGGACCATCGCCAGCAGGCTGTCCCACAGCATCAGCGCCTCTTCATTCGCGCCGCGCCGGCTCGCCAGCCCGGCGAGGATCGGCAGCACCTCGGCGGTGCGGTAACCGTGTTCGATAACCATGCGGTAGCGCGGCTCGGCGGCGGCAAGATTGCCGGCCTCGTGGAGTTGCATTGCCTCCTCCAGCATGACGCGGGCGAAGGCGATGTCCGGAGTGGCGGCGTGGGCGATGTCGGTCATGGTGTCCCCTGTGGCGCAGCGTGTTGCGGCACAGGGGGTTATTAACCTTAAGCCTTAAGCCTTCGTCCGGCAGGACTAAGGGTCATTCGGGAGGGGGCATCCCGCCCACCTATTGCGGCGCAGTGGAAACCAGCGCGCCGTTCACCACCGTGCCGACCGCGTGCGAGGTGAATTCGAAGGGATCGCCGTCGAACAGCGCAACGTCGCCGTCCTTGCCGACTTCCAGCGAGCCGACGCGCCCCGCCACCCCGATCACCCGCGCCGCATCGATGGTGATGCTGGCCAGCGCCTCGTCACGCGTCAGCCCGTTCGCCGCCGCCACCGCCGCCTCGAACAGCACCACGCGGGTCTTGGGCACATAGCCTTCATAGCCCGACTGATAGGCGAAGGGGATGCCCGCCGCCTTCAGCACGCTGCCGGTGGTGAAGCTCGCGTTCTCGTATTCGCCATATTGCCGCATCATCGGCGGGTGGAGGATCACCCGCACGCCCGCGGCCTTGATCTGGTCGGTCAGCAGATAGGCCTCCGCCGCGCCATCAAGCACGAGGTCGATGCCGAACTCCTCCTTCAGCCGCAGCGCGCTCATGATGTCCTGCGCGCGGTTGGCGGTGACGAGCAGCGGCAGCTTCTTCGCCAGCACGTCGCGCATGGTCAGCACGTCAAGGCCCGGGGGGGTCTCCTCGGCGGGCTTGGCGCCCTTCTTCGCGGGCTTGGGCGCATCGCCCGCCTTCGCATCCATCAGCGCCTGACGCAGCATCGCGATCTGCTTGGCGCGGGTGCCGGGGGCCTTGTCGCCGTCCGCCAGCGCGGACGGGCCGAGATTGGCCGCGACCATCGCCGCGGGCACGATCACCGCCTCGTCCGCAGTGTTCCCGACTGTCTTGGCGATCATCGTCTGGCCCGAAACCAGCGCGCCCGGGCCGTGGCCGGTGTGGATCGTGGTGACCCCGAACCCGCGCAGCCACGCGACCAGCGCCTCGTTGGGGTTGTAGGCATCGATCGCCCGCAATTGCGGCTGGACGGGGGCGCTGTCGTCAAGCTGGTCCTGATCGTGGGGCTGGTTGAGATAGCCCGCAAGGCCGACCACGCTGCGCGCATCGACGAGGCCGGGGGTCACGACCGCCGCCTCGACCACGCGAAAACCTTCTGGGATCGGCGTGCTGGCGGCGGGGCCGACCGCGACGATCCTGCCGTCGTCGATCACCACCACGCCATCGGCAATCACGGGGCCGGCCATGGTGTGAACCTCGCGCCCGCGCACGGCGATGTCCTGCGCAAAGGCTGCGGGGGCGAGGGCGAGAAGGCTGGCAGCGGCGGCCAGAGTGCAAGCGCGGCGCATCAGTGAACTCCCTCGCCTTCGGCAATTTCCCAGTGGTGGTGCGAGGCTTCGAGCGGGCTTCCCGCGCCATAGCCGCCGGTCGCCATCAGCAGGTCCTCAGGACGGCTGCGGTCGAACAGCTTGGCGCCTTCGACCCAGGTTTCGAGCACGTGGGTATAGGCCGACAGCGGATCGCCATCGAGCACGAGGAAATCCGCGTCCTTGCCCACCTCCAGCGATCCGACCCGCGCATCGAGCTTCATCTGCTTCGCGCCGTTGATGGTCAGCGCCTTCAAGGCGCCCTCGCGGCTCATCCCGCCGCGCACGGCGAGGGCCGCCTCGCGGAACAGCATCCGCGAATCCACGATCGGATCGTCGGTGTGGATCGAGACCAGCACCCCCGCGCGTTCGAGGATGCCGGCATTGTCCATGCGCAGGTCCATCGTCTCCAGCTTGCCGCCCGGCGCATCGAGGGTGATGTTCGACACCGGCACGTTCGCGCGCACCAGTTCCTGAGCCACCTTGTAGGTCTCGGTCCCGTGCTGGATCAGCACGTCGAAGCCGAATTCCTGCTTCAGGCGCAGCACCGTCATGATGTCGTCGGCGCGGTGGCTGTGGAAATGGACCAGCCGCTCGCCCGCCAGCACCTCGCACAGCGCCTCCTTGCCCAGATCGCGCTTCTTGCGGTCCCCGGCGCAATAGGTCTTCGCGTCGGTCAGCGCGGTGCGCAGCAGGGCGGCCGATTTGGAGCGGGTGCCGGGAAAGCCGTTGCCGCCCATCGGGTTGGTGCCGTTCGCCATCTTGATCCCGCCCAGCGCCGCGCCGTCCTTCATCTGGAAGGCGAGATCGGTGACGGTGCGGCCCTGCCGCAGCTTCATGTAGAAGGTCTGCCCGCTGACGAGGTGCCCGGAACCGGGCATGATGTTGACCGTGGTCAGTCCCCCCGCGCGCGCCTTGGCGATGCTGGGGGAGAGCGGATCGATCGAATCCAGTGCCCGCACATCGGGCTGGATCGGGCCGGAGCCGTCTGCGCCTGCGACCTGTCCGATGTGGGAGTGGGTGTCGACGATGCCGGGCATGACGACCTTGCCGTCCAGAGCGACGCGCTCGGCATCGGCGGGGATCGCGACGTTGGCGCCCACGGCGACGATCTTCCCGTCCTTCACCACCAGCGTGCCGTTCTCGATTGCCTCGCCCGCCATGGTGAGGATGCGCGCGCCGGTGAAGGCGATGGCCCTGTTCGGTGCGGCGTCCTGCGCGGCGGCGGGGGCGGCGACCAGCGTGCTCGCGGCCGCGATCGCGGCGCCGGTGAGCGCGGCGACGCGCCGGTGCCGGGAGATTGGAAATGTCACGAAGCGTTGCTCCCTTGCGGTGCGTGGAGACGACACCTCTAGGGCTCGCCCCGCACGCGGCACAAGGGTAAACTCTGCAAGTTCTTGCAGTCAGGCAGGAAGGCCGGACCGCGTCGGAGCGGTGTCAGCCCCCCGTCGCGGCGGCATAGCGTGCGGAGACCTTGCCCCAGTCGACCACCTGCCACCACCCGTCGAGATAATCGCCGCGGCGGTTCTGATGCTTGAGGTAATAGGCGTGCTCCCACACGTCATTGCCGAGGACGGGGGTGCCCTTCACCTCGGCGACATCCATCAGCGGGTTGTCCTGATTGGGGGTGGAAGTGATGGCGAGCTTGCCGTCCGCGCCGACGATCAGCCACACCCAGCCCGATCCGAACCGGGCGGTGCCGGCGGCCTTGAAGGCGGCCTTGAACTTGTCCATCGACCCGAACTGCGCATCGATGGCGCTCGCCAGAGCGGGGGAGATTGCGCCGACCTTGTTGGTGGGGGCCATGGTCTCCCAGAAGAAGGTGTGGTTCCAGTGTCCGCCGGCATTGTTGCGTATCGCGGCCGAGTGGGTGCCCGCCTTGGCGACCAGCTGTTCGAGCGGCACCCCGGCGAGTGCGGCGTTCTCGGCCACGGCCTTGTTCAAGTTGTCGACATAGGCCTGGTGGTGCCTGCCGTGGTGGATGCGCATGGTCTCGGCATCGATCACCGGTTCGAGCGCGTCGGCGGCGTAGGGCAGCGGGGCGAGGGCCAAGGCGGCCTGCGCCGGGGCGGTTGCAGACTGCGCGAGCGCGGGGAGCGTGGTTGCGGCGAGCGGCAGGGCTGCGGCGGCCATGGCGGCAGCGGCGCCAACAGCGGCAAGGGCAAGCGGCGGGCGGACGGGACGGGGCATCGGGGTCTCCTCGAAGTCTGTGCGGGCGGAGCGCGCGAAGGATCATGCCTGGGCGCGCGGGGTCTGGCTTTCATGCTTTACAGGCGTCGGGCCGGGATGTGCGCAAAATCGACAGGGTGACAGCGGGGCGGGGCGGGCCGCCGGGCCGCTGCGGCCCGCCTGATCGCGCCAGACCCCCTCCAGACCCCTGTCAGACCCCCCTCCTCGGCATGTTTCACGTGGAACATTGCGCAAGCCGCGCGGATTTTGGACAAAAGTGGCGCAGTTGCGCACGCGGGGAGCAATGGACAACAAGCGGCGCTTGTTGTCTAAGGCTGGTGACATGGTCCGCACCCCTACCCTCTCCAACACCGGGCCGGGAATGCTCCACCCGCTCGCCTGGCGCGACTGGGCCGACCCGGCGCGCAGCATCTCCAGCACACCGCGCAGCATCGGCGGGGCGATCGTCCAGCGGTGGGAGAAAAGCGCGCGGCGGATGGTCCAGCCGCCGCTCGATCACCACTACATCGTCGTCCACATGGGCGGGGCCAAGCGCATCACCCGCCGCCGCCGCACCGAGACGCTGGTGCGCGAGGCGCAGGACCGCGCGCTTTCCACCATCGAGGCGGGATCGTCCTACCACTGGACGACCGAAGGGCCGATCGCCTTCGGGCACGTCTATCTCGACCCGGCCTACTTCGCCGAGACCATCGGGCGGCAGTTCGATGTCGACCCGGCCAAGGTCGCTCTGCATGAGACGGTGGGCGAATACGACCCGCTGCTCAGCCGCCTGTTCACCGCCCTGGTGCGCGCCTCGGAAAGCGACGATCTGGCGCTGATGGAGCAGGAGGACCAGCTCGAAGCCGCGCTCCACCGGCTCTACGAGCGGCAGGCGGGCGCGGGCGCGGGCGGGGGGCGGATCGTGATCTCGCCGGCGGCGGTCGCGCGGGTCAGGGAGTATATCGGCGCGAACCTCGCCGCGCCCATCGCGCTCGACGATCTGGCGGGGCTGGCGGGCTACAGCCGCTTCCACTTCGCCCGCGGTTTTCGCGCGGCCACGGGCCTGCCGCCCTATGCCTACATCCTGCGCGCCCGGATCGCGCTGGCCTGCCGCCTGCTGGGCGAGGCGCACCTCCCGGTCAATGCCGTGGGCGATGCGGCAGGCTTTGCCTCGCACCCGCAATTCACCAGCCGTTTCCGGCAGTTGACAGGAATCTCCCCCAGCGCCTATCGCCGGATCATGCGCTGAGGGAGACGCCGCGGGGCAGGGCCTAGAAGCCCTTGACCAGCTGCACCGTGAAGGCTTCGCGGAAGAACTGCGAGGTATCGTTCAGCGGAATCTCGATCCCCGCGAGCAGGAACAGGTTCCCGCCCAGATGGGTGCGCATCCCGGGCGTGACCGAAACGAAGCTCGGCCCGTCGCGGAACTCGCGCCAGGTGCTCGCAAGGTACCAGGTGAGATCGCCCAGCGGCGCCTTGTCATGGGGTGTCACGGTCTGGCCGATTGCGCCGTTGAGGATGAAGCTTTCGGGCGTGTCGCTGTCGGGAAAGTCATAGGCGACCCGCCCGCGCAAGGAGAACCCGCCGCCGATGTCGGTGAACAGGTTCAGCTGCGGCTGCGCGGCGAACACCCCGTTGCCGAAGCTGTCCGACCCCGTCGGCAGCCGCCAGCCCACCCCGGCGTTGAGCGAGATATTGCGCTTTTCGACCAGCATCACCTGCGTGTTGAGGGTCACGTCGCCGAAGTCCGATGCGCCGCCGCTGTCCTGATAGAAGGGCACCTCCAGCCCGGCCCACAGCCGCCGCGAGAAGGGGTAATGCAGCCGCGCGAGGCCCTGGTGAAAGTCGTCCCCCGGCGCATCGACATAGGTGTAGGCGAGGTGCGCCTCGCGGGTGAAGAAGCCGTCGGCGGTGCCGAGCCAGCCCTGCCGCGGCGCGCCGCTCTCGCCGTTGGGGACTGGCACCCATTTGGCGAAAAGCTCGCTGCCGAAGGGTTCGGTGCCGAGCGGGGTCCAGCCACCGGGAGCATCGCCCTCCTGCGCGGCAGCGGCAGCGGTGATGGCGATGGCTGCGGGCTTGGCGGGGGCAACGACGATCTCGCCCGCGGCGGTGGTTGCGACGGGCGAAGCGCCGGGATCGGCGGCCTCGCTCCCGGCAGCGAGTGCCGGGGCGGCAGGTAGCGTGGCGGCAAGTCCGACAGCCAGCAGAGCGGCGGTGGAGGGGGCAGTGCGGAACATGATCGAGGGCTCCTTGTCCTTGGGACGGGAGCTCTTCATGCGCCTCGCGCTGGCGGGCTTCTTGTCAGAAAGGCGACGGTTTTTTCCGCGATCGGCGCGGTGTGGGGCGGGCCATCAGGCGCGCACGGCGCGGCGATAGCGACCGGGGGAAATCCCGAGCTCCCGGCTGAAGGCGGCGGTGAAGTGCGCCTGGTTGGCAAAGCCGCATTCCAGCGCCAGCTCGGCCAGCGGCATCGCATCGTCGGCCAGCAATTGCCGCGCCCGTTCCAGCCGCCGCGCGCGCAGGAAGTGGTAGGGCGTCTCCCCCGTCGCCAGCTTGAACACCCTGAGGAAATGGTTCGCCGAAAGCCCGGCGGCCTGCGCCAGATCATCAAGCCCGATGCTTTCGTTGAGGTGCGCCTCGATGAAATCGATCACCCGCCTGAGCTTGGGCGGCGAGAGGTAGATGCGCTCGCTCTGCGGCGCGGCGGGCCGCCCGTCGCTGGTCACCAGCAGGCCCGCGATGGCGCGCAGCAGCCCGTCGATCATCAGCCGCGAGCCGAGGCTCGGGCGGCGCAGCTCGTTCTCGATCAGGCCGAGCAGATGGGCGACGCGCGGCAGGTGCCGGCCGACGATCGGCGCGAGCGCATCGACCCCCTTGCCCTCGCTCTCCAGCAGCGAGGCGACCACCCCGGGGCGCAGGTAGAGCACGAAAGAGCCGGCCTCGTGATCGAACTGCAGGCGGCTGTCGGCCCCGGCAGGCAGGAAGCAGCACAGGTCGCGGTGCAGCGCGACCTCGCGCCGGGTGCCGCAGAAATCGATGCCGAACTTCCCCGATCCGCCGCGATTGACGAAGAGCGCGTCCCAGTCCTCCTCGGCCGGGCAATCGGCGATCAGCTCCACCGTCCCGCTGGTGAAGGTGCGATAGTGCCGCATCGCCACCATCGGCAGCGAGCCGGTATCCAGCAGGGCCACATCGGGTGCGGCCGACCAGTGGATGTGCCGGAGGAAGGTCGGGCCATGGTCCGGCGCGGCGACGTGAAAGCGCGGGTCTTCGGGCAATGCCATCGTCGTGCCTCCCAGCATCGGGCGGGGCCCCGCTGATGTGCGGGACGTGTCCGGTCCGATTGACGCCCGAATATTACGTGGGGACATGACACTTGAACAGGCAAGCGGCCGCCTGTGACGACAAAAGCGCAAGAAATCGAAACTCTTGGCGCGGCGCCGGTCAGCTTCCGGCGGGGCGGATTGTGGTTACTGCAGGACCCCGTAGTCGTCCTCGTCCATGCGCAGCGACATCGCCGGGCGGATATCGACCGTGGCAAGGCCCGCGGCGACCAATGGCAGGCTCTCGATCTCGGCGCGCATCTCTTCGGGCGACTGGATGCACAGCAGGGTCAACTCGTCACGGTCGGTGCTGGCCAGCGCAAGAACGAAGCGGCCCATCTTCGCCCATTCGAGCAGGGCGTCATATTCGGCACTGCGGTAGAAGCTGACCTCGTCGCTGCCCGCCGCCGGCGCAATCCGCAAGGTGACGAGCGTGATCGCCATATTGGGCGCGAGCAGCCCCTTGGGGCGCCCGGAAAACCATTCGATCCACCTCAGCCAGGGCATGTTCGATCGATACCTTTCGCCCCGGTCCCTAGGCCCGCCCGGCAGCGGCGGCTTTCGAATTCTTGCGCAGGCGGTGCTCGTGATGCCGACAGCATGCCCTGTCAATCGCGGATGACAGCGATAACGCGAAAAACGCGTGGGGGCGTGAAAGAAGGCACCGCGGCCATGGCGCATCACGGCCTTGCGGCGATCGGCAGGCGCCCTTTCCTGCCGCACCACAAGGGAACACAAGCATGCGCAAAATCAGCAACCGCATCGTGGCAGCAGGGGCGCTTCTCGCGCTTGCCATGCCATCGCTCGCCCACGCCGATGTTGTCGTGCGCGGCAAGGAAGGCAAGCCGCTCGACGAGATCCGCGAGGCGCCCGCCTCGATCGCGGGCGACATCAAGACGATCGTCGCTCAGCCTTCGCCTTCGGAAGTCGATCCGAAACTGCTCGGCCCGGTGCTGCTGATGAAATCGGCGCACATCGATCTGGAGAAGGGCACCGCCACGCTGCCGCTGCGCCGCGGCAAGCTGCCGAACGGCACGCCCGTGTGGTTCATCCTGACGGACGCCACCGACGAGAATATCGCCGACCTTCAGGGCCTCGCCTATTCGCCCAAACTCGCCTTCGCGCTGACCGGCAAGGCGACGCGGCGCGCGCGGATCGAGCAGGACGGGACCTTCAGCTTCGCGGCCGGCAGCGTCGACTTCAAGCCCGCGCTCAACATCACCCCCGGCCCGGCCAATGCGCCCTTCCCGCCCAAGGCCTTTCAGGCCGGATCGGTGGGCGATGCCGATTACACGCCTCTGGTTTATGTCGAGAACTCGGCCAAATCGATCATCTACAACGCCCCTGTCGTTAGTCAGGCGAGCGAGGCGGAGCTGAACGCCATGTGCGGCGGCAAGGTCGATTACGCCAAGGTCCACGACAAGGTCGCCAGCATCTGCCCGCGTGACGGGACGGTGACGATCAAGCTGACGCTGGGCTTCACCTTCGACAAGCCGATCTTCTACCTTTCGACCGAGGCGAACGATCCGCTGGTCGCCGCGCTGGAGAACGCGACCTTCACCCCGGCGATGAAGGACATGCCCTTCGCGCTGGAGGATGCCTCGCCCGGCGAAAGCGCCGAGCGGATCGTGGTGGTGGTCAACGGCCCGACCGGCAAGGACAACCCGCACCGCCAGGGCCTCGTCAGCGCGCTTTCGGGCGAAGGCGGCCCGCTCAACATCCTCGGCGGCATCCCCACCATCAACCTCGATTATTCGCCGATGTGGCGGCTGTTCCCGGCGGTGTGGACCGAGGAGGCGATCCAGAAGGGCTATCGCTACCGCATGACGAGCGCGCTTCAGGCCGCCGAGATGAGCCACCGCGGCTATATCAAGAGCCTCGACGGCGGCGATTTCCGGGCCGTGGGCTTCATCGTCAACTGCCCGGTGGTCTACCGCATCAACTGAGGGACAAGCACGCCCGTCCCCACGGGTCATGCATCTGCCCCCTTTGGCATGACCCCGCACCGCGCGCCGGGAAGGAGCGATCTCCTCCCTCCCGGCGCGCGCTTTGTCATGCACGACGCGCGGGCAGCCGTTGCACCTGGCGCTCGCAACCCCTGTCATCCCCCGCGATCCGCGCCTATAGGGCGCATTCGGTCCGCGTTCAGGCGACGGGCCGAAACACCGCAGCTCGCCTCGCCCTGTCACCCGTGTCCGGACCACGCCCAGCATGGCCTCCATCCCCTCGCTCGAACAGGCCTACCTCGCCCAGCGTGAGCGATTGCTGCGCTTCCTGCGCGCGCGCGGGGCGGGGGAGGCGGCGGAGGATCTGGCGCAGGAGCTGTGGCTGCGCCTCGCTGCCGCGCCAGACCCGGTGGCCGCAGCCAACCCCGGCTACATGATGCGCGCCGCCGACCGGCTGATGATCGACCGTTACCGCGCCGAGCGGCAGGCAACCTTGCGCGACCGGGCCTGGGCCGAGGCGCAGCCCGGCCTTGCCGACAACATCGCGCCCGCCCCCGGCCCCGAGCGCGAACTCGCCGCCCGGCAGGAGATCGCCGCCGTCGCCCGCGCGCTGGATGAGCTCGGCCCGCGCGCCGCCGCGATTATCCGCCGCCACCGCGTCGACGGGCTGACCCAGCGCGCCATCGCCGACGAATTCGGGGTCAGCCTCAGCACGGTCGAAAGCGATCTGCGCCGCGCCTATGCGCGGATTGCGGATGCAAGGAGGGCGCTTGATGAGGTGTGAGGCGTTTGGCTCCGTCTTGTGTGCAGGAGGCCCGAAGCAATGAGCGGCACGAAGACCACCCCCGCACCGATCCGCGAACAGGCCATCGCCTGGGCGGCGGCGACGCGCGACCCCGATTTCGCCGACTGGGACGGCTTCACCGACTGGCTCGAGGCGGACCCGGCTCATGCGCGCGCCTATGACGCGGTGCAATTCGCGCTGGAAGATGCCGACGCGGTGCTCGCCGCCCTGCCCGAGCCTGCGCCCGAGCCCGCGCCCGAACCTGCACCCGAACCCGCAGCCGCCAACGACAACCCGCCGACCGGCTGGCTGGCGGGCCGCCGCGCGTGGCTCGGCGGGGCGGTGGCTGCGGCGCTGGTGCTGGCGCTCACCTCGGTGCTGTGGCTCGCGCCCTCGGGCGGGACGCTCCACGAAACCGCGCCGGGCGAGACCCTGACCATCGCGCTCGGCGATGGCAGCCGGGTGGAACTGGCAGGCGGCAGCCGCCTTGCCGTGGAAGGCGAGCGTGCGGCGCGGCTCGAGGCGGGCCAAGCGCTTTTCACCATCCGCCACGATGCGGCCCGCCCCTTCGTGCTCGATGCCGGGGCCACGCGGCTGGTCGATGCGGGCACGGTGTTCGATGTCAGGCTGGCGGGCGAGACGCTCGATGTCGCCGTGTCGGAAGGCGCGGTGGTGGTCGCGCCGGATGCGCAGGCGATCCGCCTCGATGCGGGGATGCGGGCGGTGCGCGAGGGCGGGCGTTACCGTATCGCTCAGGTCGACCCTGCTGGCGTGGGCGAATGGCGGCGCGGGCGGATCAGCTTCGAGAACGCGGGGCTGGCCGAAATCGCCGCCGAACTCTCCCGCGCGACGGGGCTGACGTTCACTGCCGACGACAGCGACACACGCCTGTCGGGAAGCATTGCGCTGGATGCGGTGCGCGCCGATCCCCGCGCGCTCGAAGCGCTGCTCGGGGTCAGCGTGCGCACACAAGGGGAGGGGTGGGTGATCGCCGCCCGGTGACGTCATGAGACCGCTCGCGCCCCTCGCTGCCCCTCTGGCTGCCGTTGCCATGCTGGCTGCCGCCGCGCCGCTCGCCGCGCGCGAGGCGGAGCTTGCGGTTCCGGCGGGTACGGTGTCGGAAGTCGCGATCGGGCTCGCGCGGGCCACGGGCGCGAGCATCGTCATCGCCGATCCGGCGCTGGGCCGCCGCCGCATCGCCGGGATCAAGGGGCGGATGGGGGCCGAGGACGCGGTCAGGAAGCTCGCCCGGGCAGGTGGGCTGGACGCGGTGAAAGTCGGCGCGAACGCCTGGCGCCTCGTCGCCGCAGCCCCGCGCCGGATGGTCTCGCGCCCGCGCCCGCCGCGCCCTGCGCCCGTTACTGCAGCCGTCCGCCCCGCCAGCGCGCCGCTCTCGCCGAGCGAGGGCGAGCCGATCATCGTCACCGCCACCAAGCGCGATCTGACCTATGCCGAGGTCGCGGGGCAGGTCACGCTGCTCGACGGCGCGGTGCTTCAGCGCGGCGGGGTTGGCGGGACCGAGCGGATCATGCAGCGCGCGGCCAGCGTCTCATCGACCTATCTTGGCAGCGGGCGCAACAAGCTGTTCATCCGCGGCATCGCGGATTCGAGCTTCACCGGGCCGACGCAGGCGACCGTCGGCCAGTATTTCGGCGACCTGCGCCTCTCCTACAACGCGCCCGACCCCGACCTGCGCCTGTCGGACATGGAGCGGGTCGAGATCCTCGAAGGGCCGCAGGGGACGCTCTACGGGGCAGGGTCATTGGGCGGGATCATCCGGCTGGTGCCGCGCGCGCCGGTCCCGGGGGAGACGAGCCTTGCGGCGATGGGCGGGGCGAGCTTCATCACCAGCGGCGAGCCGGGCGGCGATGCGCACGCGACGCTCAACCTGCCGCTCGCGGGTGAGACCGCGACGCTGAGGGTCGCGCTCGATGCGGCAACGCTCGGCGGCTATATCGACAAGCCCGCGATCGGCCGGCGCGATGTCAACCGCACCGCGATTCTGGGCGGGCGCGCGGCATTGAGGGTCGATATCGCGCCCGATTGGCAGGCCGATGTCATCCTGCTCGGGCAGGATACGCGCTCGGACGACAGCCAGTATGCCGACCGGGGCGGGCAGCGGCTGGTGAGTTCGGCGGCGGTGACGGAAGGCAGCCGGGCGCAATACGGGCAGGCACAACTGGTCTTCAGCGGGCGGATCGGCGATGTCCGGATCAAGTCCTCGACGGGGGTCGGCGCGCAGGACCTGACCGAACGCTATGACGCGACCGCGCCGGGCGGCCCGCCGCGCCTGTTCCGCCAGCGGGGCGAGACGCGCCTCATCGCCAACGAAACGCGCCTGTGGCAACCGGTGGGCGAAAGCGGCTGGGGCTGGGTGCTCGGCACCAGCATCGTCGACAATCGCAACACCGTCACCCGCAGGCTCGGCGATGTGGCGGAGGCGGGCGCGGCGGCGGGCATCGCCGAAAGCCTCGCCGTCACCAGCGATGCGCGCGCGCTGATCGCCGCGATCCCCACCGCGACCGGGGTGCGCAACACCGTCTTCGAGATCACCGGTTACGGCGAGGCGAGCTACCGCGTCCTGCCCCGGCTGACGCTGGCAGGCGGGCTCAGGGTCACCACGGTCGAACTGGGCGGAGCTGGCGAGGACGTCGCGCTGGCCCTCGCCCTTGCGGCCGAGGCCCGCGCCATCACCGCCAAGCGGCGCGAGACCGCCTACCTGCCGTCTGCTTCTGCGCTGCTCGACATCGGCGAGCGCGGGCGCGCCTGGCTGCGCTATCAGGAGGGCTTCCGCCCCGGCGGGCTTGCGGTGGCGGGCAATTTCGTGCGCCAGTTCCGCTCCGACCGCGCGCGCACGGTGGAGCTGGGCGGCGGCTGGGGCGAGCCGGGCCGCGGCGACTTCGACCTCACGGCGAGCCTTTCGTACACCCGCTGGCGCGACATCCAGGCCGATTTCATCGACGAGGGCGGCCTCCCCTCGACCGCCAACATCGGCAATGGCGAGATCTGGGCGGCGAGCGTTTCGGGCAGTGTCCGCATTGCTCCGGGTCTGCGCGCCGAGGCGGGGGCGACCCTCAACGACAGCAATGTCGACGAGCCGGTGTTCTTCGCGCCGACCGCCGTGTCGCTGGCGGGCTTCGACCTCGTCGCGCCCGCCGGCTCGGATGCGGCGGCGCGCTTCCTTGCCGCGCCGCGCCTTTCGCGCATTCCCAACATCGCCCAGTTCGCCGGGCGCGCGGGGCTGGAATGGCGGCGCGACTTCGCCAACGGCACCGGCATCATCGCCGATAGCTGGGTGAGCTATGTCGGCACCTCGCGGCTTGGCGTCGGGCCGGAGCTGGGCGACCTGCAGGGCGATTATCTCGACAGCGGGATCAATGTCCGCTGGGGACGCGATCGCGCGGGGCTGACGCTGTCCGTCACCAATCTGGCCGGGGCACAGGGCAACCGCTTTGCGCTGGGCACGCCGTTTGCCACGGGCCGCGCGCAGATCACCCCGCTCCAGCCGCGCACCATCCGCGTGGGGTTCGACGCGCGCTTCTAGAAAAAAATCTGCGCGGGCCGCCAAGGTGCCGCGCCGGTGGCTCCGTCTGACTGGTCAAAGGACCAGGAGGAACCCCTTGATCAATCCCCGCATGCTGCTCGCCGGAACCGCGCTCGTCGTTGTCGTCACGCCGTTCCTTGCCGCCAGGCTCTCCGCCCAGACCGTCATCAACACCGCGCGCACCACGCCGGTGGTGACCTCCACGGTCAACAACGGCCAGCCCAACGACGTGCGCATCGACACCGCCGGTTCGGTGACCGTCACCAGCGGTACGGCCGTGACCGTCGACAGCAACAACGCCGTCACCAACGCGGGCAACATCAAGGTCAGCGATGCCAATGACGCGGTCGGCATCCGCGTGACCGCAGGGCGCACCGCGAACATCACCAATTCGGGCACCATCACCATCGATGAAGCCTACACCCCGACCGATACCGACAATGACGGCGACATCGACGGGCCCTTCGCGGTCGGCAGCGGGCGGACCGCGATCCGGCTCGAAGGCGCGCTGACGGGCAACCTGTCGCACACCGGCACGATCCTTGTCGAAGGCAACCAGTCGGCGGGCATCCGGGCGCTCGGCCCGATTACCGGCAACGTCACCATCGAAGGCAAGACCACCGTGATCGGCACCAACGCGCTCGGAGTCGGGCTCGGGGCGGTGTCTGGCGAGGTCAAGCTTGCAGGCGAGATCACGGTGCGGGGCCAGGGCGCGCGCGGCGTGGTGCTGGCCGGCGACATCGGCGGTCCGCTGCGGGTGCAGGGCACGATCACCGCGACCGGATACCGCAACATTACCCCCCCTTCCGACCCCTCGCGGCTTGATGCGGACGATCTCCTGCAAGGCGGCAGCGCGCTGGTCATCGAGGGCAATGCCGCGCGCGGCATCCTGTTCGAGACCGTGGGCACGACCAGCCCGCGCATCATCGCCTATGGCGCGGCCCCGGCAGTGCAGATCGGCGGGGAGACGGCCATCGCCATCGGCGCGACGCAGGGCACGGCCAACGGCTTTGGCGTGGTGATCGCCGGGACGGTCCTCGGCGACGGGGTCTACCAGGGCGTCAACGCAACCGGCATGCGCATCGGCGGGCGCGGCGGCGCGGTGACCATCGCGAACGGGATGCAGGTCAACGGGCAGAGCAATGCCGTCTCGCGCGGGGGCAATGCCACGGCGCTGCACCTTGCCGCGGGCACGACCCTGCCCGAACTGCGCAACGCGGGGACCATTGCCGCCACCGTCAACGGCACCACCGGCACCGCGCAGGCGACCGCGGTGCTGATCGACACCGACGCATCGCTCCCCACCTTGCGCAATTCGCGCAGCATCACCGCGACCACCATTGCCGGCGGCACCGCCACGGCGATCCTCGACCGTTCGGGCACGCTCGGGCTGATCGAGAACAGCGGCGGTATCGGTGCTGCCGGCGCGGCAGCGGGATCGGGGCGCAATGTCGCGATCGACATCTCCGCCCGCAGCGCCGACAGCATCATCCGCCAGACCGTGGTCGCCGCCGGCATCGCCGCGCCGCAGATCGTGGGCGATGTGCGCTTCGGGGCGGGCAATGACCTGCTCGATCTGGCCGACGGATCGATGACCGGCAACGTGTTCTTCGGCGCGGGCACCAACCGGCTCCAGCTGTCGGGCGATGCGGCCTTCATCGGCACGGCCGATTTCGGCGGCGGGGCGGGGACGCTGAGCCTGGCCGGGACCGCCTTCTTCGACGGGCGGCTGGTGGGCACGCAGAACGTCGCGGTGAACGTCGCCGGGGGCGTTTTCGCCGTATCCGGACCCGCCACCATCGCCAGCCTCGATCTCGGCGCCAATGCGGTGATCGGCGCCACAGTCGGAGGCCCGGCCGCCAACGAGACGGCAATCACGGTGAGCGGCGCGGCGACCTTCGGCACCGGCAGCAAGATCCGCGTGCGCATCGCCGACCTGACGACGGCGGTCGGCACGCACACGATCATTGCCGCGGGCAGCCTGTCGGGCGCCAGCAATCTCACCGCGGATTCGGCGCTGGTGCCGTTCCTCTACAAGGCGGCCCTCGCGGTGAGTGGCAACACCATCAACATCTCCGTTACCCGCAAGGCGACCGGCGAGCTCGGCCTCAACGCATCGGAAGCGGTCGCCTTCGATCCGCTGTTCGCGGCGCTTTCCAAGGATGCCAAGGTCGCCGACCTGTTCCTCGGGATCGGCACGGCCGAGGTGTTCCAGGCCTATGTGGCCCAGACCCTGCCCGATCATGCCGGCGGCAGCTTCGAGGGCCTGTCACAGGGCCTGCGCGCCTTCGACCGGCACTTCATGGACCCCAATTCGCCCTTCGACGAGGAAGGCAAGTTCCGGGTGATCGCCGATTTCGCCACCTGGAACGTCGACAAGGATCGCGGGCAATCGGCGGCCTTCGATCTCACCGGCCTCGGCTTCAGGGGCGGGGTCGAATACCTCACCTCGGTCGGCGCCTTCGGGGTGACGGGCACCTGGCTGTGGAACAAGCACAAGAACGGCCCCATCGACAATTCCGTGCTGTCCGACAGCTATGAAGGCGGCGTCCACTGGCGCGGCAAGTTCGGGCCGGTCATCGGCTTTGCCCGGGTGGGCGCGGGGAAGATGGACCTGTCTGGCTCGCGGCTGTTTGCGGGCGGGACCGGGGCGAACGCCGTCAACTACACCATCGCGGGCAACTGGAGCGGCGACTTCATCTCGGGGACTGGCGGCGTGTCGATCGAGGGCGGCGGGCAGTTCTTCTTCTTCCGCCCCTCGGTGGTGGTCGATTACCTGCGTCTCAAGGAGGACGGCTACACCGAAACCGGCGGCGGCAATGCGCTGAACCTGACGGTCGAGAACCGGGCGAGCAAGGAAGTCGGCATCAACGGCGCGATCGCGATGGGCTTCGACCTGTTCGGGATGCAGGCGCGCGACCGCGGGTGGCTCAGGATCGAGACCGAGGGCGGCTGGCGCGAGCTGCTGACCAGCGATCTGGACGCGACGCGGGCGCGCTACAACACCGGCACGCAATTCACGCTCAACCCCGAAGGGCGCGATGGCGGCTGGTTCGCCCGCGCCCGCGCGCTGGGCGGTGACGGCAGCTACAAGATCGCAGGCGAAGCCGGGCTGGAGGAACGCTTCGGCAATATCGGCTATTCCTTGCGCGCATCGCTCCGCCTGGGTTGGTGAGGTGCGTGCAGGGTGCCGGTGCGCAGTTTCGTGTCCCCCACACGGCGCATCGGCACCCGACCGGGGCGGCGCACCGTCCCCCGCGGGGTCTTTCCTAGCCGAGCTCGCGCCCGGCGGCAAAGCTGCGCGCGCCCAGCACCACCTGCCGGCCCACCAGCTCCAGCTGGCCGCGCGCGCGTTCGTCGAGGCATTCGCCCTCGGGCGAGAACAGGCCCTGATAAGTGCGGATCGTCGCCCCCATCGGGGTCGGCCAGCCGCGCAGCGCGTGGGTGATCGCGCGCATGGTGATGAGCGTCGACATCGTCGCCTGATCGCCGAACGCCGTCGCGATCAGGCCCACCGCCCGCCCGTCGAGATAGGGCCGCGCGTCGCGCGCAAGGTCCTCCAGATAATCGAGCGCATTCTTGACCACGCCCGAAATCGTGCCGTGATAGCCGGGCGCGGCGATCAGCACGCCGTCAGCCTCGCGCACCGCCGCGACCAGTTCGGCCCCCCACGACGGATCGTGCCCCGGCCCGCGGTAATGGGGAAGCGCGGCGAGATAATCGCCGCCGAACACCGTCACCTCGGCCCCTTCGCCTGCGGCCACATTGGCGGCGATGCGCAGCGCCTGCTCGGTGGTGGACGCGGAATTGACCGTGCCGCCAAGGGCAACGATGCGCGTGGGCAAGGGGCGGGTCATGCAGGAGAGGTCCTTTCAGCGAGATAGGCAGCAAGGCGCGCGGTCTGTTCCCGGGTGAAGCGCAGGCCCAGCTTGGTGCGCCGCCATAGCACGTCCTCGGCGGTGCGCGCCCATTCGCGGTGCACCAGATGATCGACTTCGGCAGCGGTGAGGCCGTGGCCGAAATTTTCGCCCAGATCGGCGCGGGTGGCGGCTGCGCCGAGAAAGCTTACCGCGCAGGTGCCGTAGAGGCGGATCAGCCGCTCGGCCTCGGCGGGCGACAGGAAGGGGTAGCGCGCGGCGAGGGCTGCGATCCGCGCGCGCGCCTCGGTCATGCCGAAATCGCCGCCGGGCAAGGGCGCGGTGCCGGTCCAGTCGCCGCCCTTCAGCGCGGGGACAAAGGGCTGGAGCTGCTCGACGGCCTCGGCGGCGAGGTGGCGGTAGGTGGTGATCTTGCCGCCGAACACCGACAGGAGCGGCGCCCCCCCGTTCCCTGGGCCGTCCGTGCCGCCGTCAAGCTCGAAGCGATAGCCGCGGGTCGCCGCCTCGGGCTTGCCCGATCCGTCGTCGATCAGCGGGCGCACCCCGGAATAGGTCCACACCACGTCGGCAGGGGTCACGGGTATGCGGAAATAATCGGAGGCGCCTTCGCACAGATAGGCGATCTCCTCAGGCGAAGCGCGCACTTCGTCGAGCGTGCCCTTGTGGTCGACATCGGTGGTGCCGATCAGGGTGAAATCGCGCTCGTAGGGGATGGCGAAGAAGATCCGCCCGTCGGGCAGCTGGAAGAAATAGGCGAATTCGTGGTCGAACAGCTTTCTGACGACGATGTGCGATCCGCGCACGAGGCGCATCTTCTGCGCCGAAGGCTCGCCTGCCCGGCCGAGCAGGTCGAGCACCCGCGGGCCAGCGGCATTGACGACCGCGCGGGCATGGAAGACCTCGCCCCCCGCTTCGATCCGCCAGACATCGCCGTCGCGGGCGAGGGCGGTCACCTCGCAGCGGGTGCGAACCTCGGCCCCGCGGTCGGCGGCGTCGCGGGCGTTGAGGATGACGAGGCGCGCATCATCCACCCAGCCGTCGGAATAGGCGAAGGCGCGGGTGTATTGCGGTTTGAGCGGCGCGCCTGCGGGGTGCTTCGTCAGGTCCACGCCCTCGGCCGCCGGAAGCCGCTTCCTCCCGCCGATATGGTCATAGAGGAACAGCCCGAGCCTGAGCAGCCAGCGCGGGCGCAGGCCTGCACGGTGGGGCAGGATAAAGCGCAGCGGCCAGATGATGTGCGGCGCGATCCCCCACAGCACTTCGCGCTCGGACAAGGACTCGCGCACCAGGGCGAATTCGTAATGCTCCAGATAGCGCAGGCCGCCGTGGATCAGCTTGGTGGAGTTGGAGGATGTCCCCTCGGCCAGATCGCCGCGCTCGATCAGCAGCACCCGCGCGCCCCGCCCGGCGGCGTCGCGCGCGATCCCGGCGCCGTTCACGCCGCCGCCGATCACCGCAAGGTCGAAAAGATCGCTCATCAGGACACCCAACGCGCCGCACCCGGCGATGTGCCCGCCGCCTTGGCGGCGGCGGCGCGCGGCGGCAAGCCCTTTGCGCCGCGTGAGCCTCGAACCGCGCCTGTCACGCCGCCTGCGGCTCGAAGCGGCGGATTTCCGGCAGCAGCCACCGGAACCACGCCAGCGCCGCGAGATAGGACCCGGCGGCGAACATGAACAGCGGGGCATAGCCCAGCCCCGCATCGAGCACGCGACCCGCGACAAGGCTGATCGCCACCCCGCCCATGTTGCCCATGAACGCCCCGAAGGCCGTCACCCGCCCGACCTTGGCCTGCGGCACGACGTCGGTGATCGTCGCGAACAGCGAGAGCGAGAAGCCCTGATGCCCGGCCATCACCACCCCGATCATTACCGCCACCGCCCAGAAGCTGCCCATCCCCTGCACCAGCGGCAGGGGCAGCACGATCAGCGCCGAGACGAGCATCACGCGCTTCCTCACCTTGTCGGGGCTCCAGCCTGATTGCAGCAACCGGGTCGAGACCCACCCGGCAAGGAATGCGCCGAGCCCCGATCCGGCAAAGGCGATCCCCAGCGGCACCGCCAGCTCCAGCGTCGAAAGGCCGAAGGTCTTGCGGTAATAGTCCGCCAGCCAGAAGTTGATGAACCACCAGGTCATGTCCGACATCGCCTTGGCGACGACGATGCCCCAGGTCTGGCGATTGCGCAGGATTGCGCCATACGGCGCGCTTGCGGCCGCCCCGGCGGAGACTCCTCCGGCCATTGCGGGGCCAAGCCCTGCCACCCCGCGCGCCAGCCACACCCATGCGGCAAGCGATACGAGGCCCCCGATACCCCCCGCCACCAGCGCCCCGCGCCAGCCGACCTCCGCCGCCAGCAAAGGGATGGCGAAGGGCATCGCGATCGTCCCCGCGCCTGCCAGCAGCGTCGCAAAGCCGAAGGCGAGGCTCCTCTGGTCGGGCGCGAACAGCGCGGCGACGGTCTTGATGGTGAGCGGGGTCTGCACCGCCTCGGTCACGCCGAGGCCGATGCGCGCGGCGACCACCTGCGCGCTGGTCAGCGCGAAGGCGTGTGCCATCGCGGCAAGGCTCCACGCGGCGGCGCCCACCTGCATCGCGCGGTTCACCCCCAGCCGGTCGACCAGCCAGCCGGTGGCGAGAAAGGCGAAGGCGGCAGAGAACTGCGTGACCGCGGCGAGATCGCCGAAGTCGCTCTCGCTCCAGCCGAAATCCGCCATCATGTCGGGCTTGAGGATCGCGATGACCGGGCGGTCCATCGCGTTGAACACCCCCGCCACGCACAGCACCGTGAACAACGACCAGCGCAGGCGGGCAGACGGCGGGGAGGGGTTGGCGGCGGCCATGGGCGCTTCGGGTTGCGCGCCCCCCGCCGATCTGTCAAGCGGTGTCACAAGCGGCGCAGGGACTCCTCGCCGCGGCGGTCAGGGACGGGAATGGTGGAGCTGGAGGCCTTGGGCGAGGGGGGACTGGCAGTGCGGCTGGCGGGCCGCACGATCCTCGGCCACACGCCCGAAAGCCCCGCGATCACGCTGGCCTCTGGCGATCCGAGCGTCACCATGGTGCGCGGCAACTTCCGCCTTGCCGACAATCCCTCCCCCGCAGCCCCGCTCAAGCGCGCGGTGCAGGGCGGGGCCGGCATGGTGCTGGCGAGCGCCGACGGCACCGCGCGCCTCGCTGCGGCGCTGGACGGCGCGCGGCTGAGCTTGACGGCGCTCTCCGCCCATGACCGCCTCACGCTCGACTTCGCGCTTGGGGAGGGCGACATCCTGTGGGGCGGGGGCGAGCAGATGAGCCACCTCGTCCTTAATGGCCGCACCTTCCCGATCTGGACCAGCGAGCCGGGGGTGGGCCGCCAGCCCGGCACCCGCCTTACCGATCTTGCCAGCGCCGATGGCAGCTTTGCGGGCGGCGATTACTGGACGACCAACTATCCTGAGCCGACCGTGCTCAGTTCCGGCGGCTGGGCGCTGGCGGTGGCGAACAGCGAATATGTCGAGCTCGACGCGCGCGAGGCGGGCCGCTTGCGCATCCATGTGTGGTCCGGGCAGGTTGCCATCGACCTGTTCGAGGGCACCCCCGCCGATTGCGTCCGCCAATTGGGCGCAAGGTTCGGCCCGCGCCATGCGCTCCCCGATTGGGCGCTGGGCGGTGCGATCGTCGGGTTCAAGCAGGGGGAGGCGAGCTTCGACCGGCTGGAGCGGCTGATTGCGGCAGGCGCGGCCATATCCGGCCTGTGGTGCGAGGACTGGGTCGGCATCCGCGAGACGAGCTTCGGCCGCCGCCTGTTCTGGGACTGGCAGTGGAACGCCGCGCGCTACCCCGATCTCCCCGCAAGGATGGCCGCATTGAAGGCGCGCGGCATCCGCTTTCTCGGCTACGTGAACCCCTACCTCGCGATCGACGGTCCGCTGTTCGCGCAAGCGGCAGCGCGGGGCTTCCTCGCCCTCCGGCTGGACTCGGGCGAGCCCTACTGCGTCGACTTCGGCGAGTTCGACGCGGGCGTCGTCGACTTCACCAACCCCGCCGCCTGCGACTGGTTCGCCGAGGAGGTGATCGGCAAAAGGATGCTCGACTTCGGCCTCGATGGCTGGATGGCGGACTTCGGCGAATATCTCCCCATCGACCTCAGCCTCCACGATGGCGACCCGATGCAGGAGCACAACCGCTGGCCGGTGCGCTGGGCCGAGGTCAACGCCCGCGCTGTCGCCTCGCGTGGGCGGTCGGGCGATGTGCTGTGGTTCATGCGGGCGGGCCACACTGGCGTGCAGGCCCATTGCCCCTTGTTGTGGGCGGGGGACCAGTCGGTCGATTTCTCGCGTCACGACGGGATCGGCACCGTGGTCACCGCCGCGCTGTCATCGGGCCTTGTCGGCAATGCCTTCAGCCATTCCGACGTGGGCGGCTACACCAGCCTGTTCGGCAATGTGCGGACGGAGGAGCTGATCCTCAGGTGGTACGAACTGGGCGCCTTCAGCCCCGTCTTCCGCACCCACGAGGGCAACCGCCCCGACGACAACCTGCAGATCGATTCCACCCCGGCGCTGACCCAGGGGTTCGTCCGCTGGAGCCGGGTCCACGCCGCGCTTGCCCCCTATGTCCGGCACCTCGTCGCCGAGGCGCAAGGCACCGGACTTCCGGCGCAGCGCGCGCTGTTCCTGCATTATCCGGACGACCCCGAGGGCCTGACCATTCAGGACCAGTACCTCTACGGCGCGGACCTGCTGGTCGCCCCGGTGATCGAGGCCGGGGCAACCGCGCGCCGCGTTTACGTGCCGGCGGGCGAGTGGCGGCACCTGTGGAGCGGGCGTAACCACGCGCAAGGCTGGCACGACATCCCGGCGCCCATCGGCGAGCCGCCGGTGTTCTACCGCCCCGCCAGCCGCTTTGCCCCGCTGTTCGAGAGCCTCGCCGCATGAGCCGCCCCACCTTGAGGCCCAACATCAAGGACGTGGCGGCGCGTGCCGGGGTCGCGGTCAAGACCGTCAGCCGCGTGCTCAACGCCCATCCCTATGTCTCCGATGCGCTGCGCCGGAAGGTGGAAGCGGCGATGGCCGAACTCGATTACCGGCCCAGCATCGCGGCGCGCATCCTGTCCGGCGCGAAATCGGGGCAGGTGGCGCTGATCCACGACAATCACAGCCCGCACTACATCTTCGCGATCCAGAAGGGCTGCTGGGAGGTGTGCCGCGAAGCGGGCATCCGTCTGCTGACGCAGCCGGTCGACATTGCCGATCCGCGCGTCGGCGATCAGGTGCGCGGGCTGGTGAGCGAGACCCATGTCGACGGCATCATCCTCTCCTCCCCCGTCACCGATTGCGCCGCCGTGCTGCGCGCGCTGGAGGGGATGGACGTGCCCTTCGTCCGCATCTCGCCGGGGAGCGACCACGCGCTGGCTTCCAGCGTGTTCATGGACGATGCCGAGGCCGCCTGTGACATGACCATGCACCTCGCCGCGGCCGGGCACCGCCGCATCGGTTTCATCAAGGGCCATGCCAGCCACATGGCTTCGGGCGAGCGCCTGACCGGTTACGCCCGCGCGCTGGACCGCTGCGGCATCGCCTTCGATCCGCTGTTGGTGGTGGACGGCGCGTTCGATTTCGAAAGCGGGGTGGCGGGCGGGAGAGCCCTGCTCGATCTGCCGGAGCCTCCGACCGCGATCTTCGCTGCGAACGACGACATGGCCGCAGGCGTGCTCGCCGTGGCGCATGACCGGGGGATTGCCGTTCCGGGCGCGCTTTCGGTCGCGGGGTTCGACGACACCGCGCTCGCGCGCAGCGTCTGGCCGCCGCTCACCACCATCCGCCAGCCGATGGCCGACCTTGCCCGCACGGCGACGCATATCCTGATCGCAGGCGGGGACATCACCCACAAACGCCTGCCCCACGAGCTTGTCGAGCGCGCCTCGGTCGCGCCCCCAAGGAGGAACTGACCATGAGTGAACTGCCCCTGCCGCCTGCGTTCCGCCGCCTTGGCCAGAGCGATATCGAAGTCTCCCCCATCGCCTGGGGCATGTGGCGTCTGGCCGAGAATGGCCGCACCGTGGCGGATGCCGCCAAGCTGGTCCACGCCGCGCTGGATGCGGGGATCACCTTCCTCGATACCGCCGATATCTACGGCTTCGATGGCACCTCCGGCTTCGGTGATGCCGAGGCGCTGCTGGGCGAGGTGCTGGCCGCCGAACCTGCCTTGCGGGACAAGATGGTGCTGGCGACCAAGGGCGGGATCATGCCGCCGCTGCCCTACGATCAGAGCGCGGATTACCTGCGCGCCGCTATCGATGCCTCGCTCACGCGGCTGAAGGTCGACAGCGTCGACCTGTGGCAGATCCACCGCCCGGATATCCTCGCGCACCCGCAGGAAGTCGCCCGCGTGCTGGATGATGCGGTGGTCAGCGGCAAGGTGCGCAGCCTTGGTGTGTCGAACTTCACGCAAGGACAGATCGCCGCGCTCCAGCACTTCCTCGGGGCAAAGCTGGTGACGACCCAGCCCGAGATCAGCCCCCTGCGCATCGACTGCTTTGAGAATGGCGAGCTCGATCAGGCGATGATGCTGGGCCTGACCCCGATGGCATGGTCGCCGCTGGGTGGCGGGCGGCTGGCGGCACCCACGAGCGCGCGCGAGAAGGCGGTGGCGGCGGCGCTCGATGCCGTGGCGCAGGCGCAGGGCGTGTCGCGCACGGTGGCCGCCTATAGCTGGCTGATGGCGCACCCGGCGGGGATCATCCCGATCATCGGATCGCAGACGCTCGCGCGAATCGCGGAAGGGGCCGAGGCGGCGAAGGTCCGGTGGACGCGGCAGGATTGGTACGCGGTGCTGGTCGCCGCGCGTGGTGAGAGGCTTCCGTGATGAGTGACCAACAAGCCCTTGGGCAATGCGAAATCGCGTGGTTTTCCGCACTGTGCGACGATGATTACGAGTTCCTCGGGGTGCCCGATCCCTACCTTGCATCAAGCTGGGAACATTGCCGGGGCATCGTGCTGCGCGCGGACGAAGCCGGGTTCGACAACATCCTCCTGCCCTCGGGCTACAGCCTCGGCCTCGACACCACCGTCTTTGCCGCCGCCGTCGCCACGCAGGTCAAGCGCATCAAGCTCCTCTGGGCGACGCGCATGGGCGAGGACTGGCCGCCGCAACTCGCCCGCCGGATCGCGACGCTGGACCGCATCCTCGGGCCGAACGCAGCCGGCACCGGGGGGCGGCTGAACGTCAACATCATCGCCTCGGACATGCCGGGCGAGACCATCGCAAGCGGACCCCGCTACCGCCGCGCCGCCGAGATCATGAAGATCGTGCGCACGCTGCTGAACGGCGAGCACCTCGATTTTCAGGGCGAGTTCTACAAGCTGAAGCTCGATCCCCCGCGCATCACGACGCTCAGCGGCAAGTGCCCGCCCTTCTACTTCGGCGGCCTCTCCCACGAGGCGCGCGAATGCGCAGCCGAGGCGGCGGATGTCTACCTGATGTGGCCCGATACGATGGACCGGGTGCGCGCGACCATCGCCGATGTGAAAGCGCGCGCCGCGGCGAGGGGTCGCACCCTCAGATTCGGTTACCGCGTCCACGTGATCGTGCGCGAAACCGAGGACGAGGCGCGCCGCTATGCCGACCGGCTCCTGTCGAAACTGGACGACGAGGCAGGCCGGGCGATCCGCGAGAAATCGCTCGATGCGAAGAACTACGGCGTCCAGCGCCAGCAGGAATTGCGCGGCGCTGCGGACGGGGACGGTTTCGTCGAGGCAAACCTGTGGACCGGCATCGGCCGCGCGCGTTCGGGTTGCGGGGCGGCGATCGTCGGCACGCCGGATCAGGTGCTGGCGAAACTCCGCGCCTACAGGGAAGAAGGGATCGAGGCCTTCATTCTCTCGGGCTATCCGCACATGCAGGAGGCAGACCTCTTCGCCCGCCATGTGCTGCCGCACATCCAGCATGGCCCGCTGGCGATGTGATCTCTATCGTCTCCCCGGGCTTGACCCGGGGCCCCGCTCTCTTTTCCATCGGCCGGGCAGAAGAACATCGGGGCCCCGGATCAAGTCCGGGGAGACGGATTTCCCTACGCCCACTGCTGGCCAGAATGTTGGAAGCGTCTTGCACCCCCTTCGAGCGACTCAAACCCGCTCCAGAACCGTCCAGACCCCCCTCAGACCCCCTCCAGACCCCTTCCAGACCCCCGCCCCGACGTGTTTCACGTGAAACATTCCCCTACTGCACCCTTGCCCTCGGCGCGGGGCCGATAATTTCCTCTTTTCCGCGTCCCCGCGCGGTGACAAGACGTATCCCAAAGCGGCAAACGCAGTCTGGAGAGAGACCCCATGAACCTCGAATTCACCCCTGAAGAGCAGGCCTTCCGCGAAGAGGTCCGCGCCTTCATCGCCGAGAACCATCCGAAGGAGCTCGGCGATTTCGGCATGCGCGAAGACATGACCCGCGAGGAGATGGTCGCGTGGCACAAGATCCTCGGGGCCAAGGGCTGGTCGGTTCCGGCGTGGCCCGTCGAATATGGCGGCACCGGCTGGACCGCGACCCAGCGCTACATCTGGTCGGAAGAGAACGCCCGCGCCAACACCTTCATGCCGCTGCCCTTCGGCGTCTCGATGGTCGGCCCCGTGATCTACACCTTCGGCTCGGAAGAGCAGAAGGCCAAGCACCTGCCCGGCATCC